>FTAY01000050.1_pt1 | contig 47302 bp, 9 predicted proteins | sample 1639231 | NCBI WGS metagenome assembly FTAY01 (sample SAMEA3914864, study PRJEB12502) | metagenome | biome: forest; material: soil | place: USA | collected 2012-03-12 | depth 0.3 m
CTACAAGAACGGCCAGTGGTACCGCTTCCGGGTAAAGGTCACGAAATCGAAGATCGAAGCGTGGCTCGACGACGATCAAATCGTGAACCTCGAAACCGAGGGAAAGAAACTGGAGATGCGTGCCGGCGAGATCGAAAGCAGCAAGCCCTTCGGCTTCGCCACGTGGCGCACCAAAGGCGCGATCAAAGATATTCGCTGGCGGAAGCTGTAGGGGCGTGGAGGCGCGCGAGCGCGCTACGCCTCAAATGCCATCTCGATGATCGTCTTGTCGTCCTGATTGCGGCCGCTAAAGGCCACCTTGATCCGCTGGCCATCGTCTTTGACCTCGACCCAGCCAAAGCAGCCTTCCTTGGTTTGGGAGGCGTGGGTGCCATGACTGTAGGGACCGCCTTTGACGCTGCCGCCTTGGTCCAGCGCGGAGCCGTGGAGCACCGGGATGCGGAGGCGCTGCGTGTCGCTATAGTCGCTGTTACGGCCATCGTCGGCGGCGAGCATGTGGGCGTCACCGCAGAGGATGCAGAGATTGTGAATCGAGTGCCGCGCGAGGAAATTGCAAATCTCACGCCGCTCCGTGGTATAGGCCTGCCAGGAATCGCCACCTGGTTTCCCGATCCACGGCAGGCTGCTCGCCCAAAAGACAATTCCGTGCGAGCGCGAAGCCGCAAGCAGTTCACGGAAAAACCAATCCTTTTGCACCGGCCCCATCATGCTCTTGCCGGCGTTATCCGGCAGCTTGCTCGGCATGCGCTCGCTGCGCAGGTCGGTGAAAAGGAAGCGGGCGCGCGCGAGGGTGAAGGCCTGGAAGATCGGCGTATCGCCTTGCATCTGCGGGGCCATGGTGTCGGCCGGCAACGGATAGTGCGGCGCATACTCGCGATAGACGCGGCGCGAGGATGGCCGCCCCGGGTTGCGATCGTCCGCGTCGTTCGGGCCGAAATCGTGATCGTCGTAAATATAGGCCAGCGGCACCGTGCGGTAGAGCGCGCCCTGCGTGGTGGAGGAAAGCACGGTGTCCCACGCGGCGCGAAACAGCCGCGGATCGTCGCGCGAGATATTCGTATAGTGAAGATCGCCCAGGTGCAGAAAGACCGACGGATCCTTGGCCGCGATGGTCGTGAAGACCTGATGCTGCGAACCCGTGCGCGCGCAAGAAGAGAACGCAAACTGAAACGAAGCCGCCTTTCCCGCCATGGGAAAGGTGCGCACGATCGCCGGCGGATACGTGGAGGGCTGCTCATTCACCTCCAGCGTGCAGGTGTAGCGGGTGTCCGGCTCGAGCCCGGCGAGATGAAATGCCGTCACCGTGCTGCGCGGATCTTTCGGAGAAACCGGGTCAAAGAAAAGCGGTGCGCCGCCAAATTTCAACACGAGCAACCGTGCTTTCAGGCCCGGCGGCAGCTTGGCCTTGACGGTGGCGCTCTCGTGGGTCACCGCCCCCACCCACAGGGTGGGAATGCCCGCCGGACGCTCGGGCGCGCGCAACACCACCTCGGGTTCGTTTTCCACCGGCGCCGCCGCTTCCACGCGCATCGCCGCAGCAGCACCCACTCCGGTGGCAAGGGTGCGAATGAATTGGCGGCGGGGCTGGCGTGACACGAATCGGAACGTCGAACGGCGAGGCAGCGGTGTCAATTCAGCACCGACGTGGGAGGGCAACCGCCTGCTCTACTCCCTCCCCCGCTCCAGAGCTCGCTCGATACTGTCCCGCAGCGCGATGAGGTTATAGGGTTTCGGCAGGAAATCGCAAAAGCCCATGGTCCGCACGTCCTTGCCCTCCAGCATGGAGTGATAGGCGGTGGTCAGGATGATGCGCTGGCCAGGGCGCTCTTCGAGGAAGCGCAGGCCCAGGTCCAGGCCGCTCAGCATCGGCATGCTCAGGTCCGTAATCACCAAATCGAAATGCCCGTCGAGAAAAGCATCGAGCGCCTTGGCTGGGTCGGTATGAACGACCGGTTCGTATCCGAGCCGCTTCAGGAATTGTTCTCCGAGATGGGCAATGAGCGGCTCATCGTCCACAAAGAGCACGCGCAAAGCGGACGCGGAACCGCCCGGAAGGTTGACGGATTTCGAACTAATATCGGGTTCTTTTTCGGCAGTCATACGGCACAGCGCGCCGCGCAGGGGAATGCACACGCTGTTATCGGGAAAAACAATTTCCAGCGACCGAAATTACATACATTCGGAAAAAAGATCGTATCGATTCCGAAATTTCCGCGGAGGAGTATAAGTGAATCTTGGATCGTCTCCCGGGATCGAGGGGACTAAAAGAGAAATTGCAGGAGCGCGCCCGGTCGATCCTACCGGCTTGCGGCTCCCGTGGGCGCGGGACCGGGGAGGGTGTTGGGAAGGATGGGCTGGAAATCCTTTTCCAGGGAATCCAGATAGCTGGCCACTTTGGGGTTTGGCGGTGGCGGTGGCGGCGGAGCTGCAGCTTCGCGCGCGCGCTGGAGGTATTGCTGGAAGGCCTCGACGCTGCCCTCGGCCTGCGTGGCTTCGTACCAATTCAGATAATCCGAAATTTGGCCCATACGCTGCACCAACGCCATGCGGTACTGCTCGATGGAAGCTATCCGCTCCGAGAGGCCTTTCGTTTTCTTCACCGAAAGCTGGCTGCAAATCTCTTCGTATTCCGAAATAACGGGGCGGTAGAGCGGATGCGCCCGCGCGGCAAGGGCTGCAACCTTTACGCGGGCCACCATGAGCGGTCCGCGCGCCTCTTTGAGTTTCACAAAGTCGGCGAAGTGCTGGAGGTCGAATTTCTGCGTGTTGCCCGCCTTATCGATCGGGATCTCGATCGTCAGCACCATCGCCAGTTCCTTCTCCGTGTCGGCAAGACTCATCCCCTGCCAGCGATCGGCGTTCGCGTAGCGAGCGATTTGCAGGGCCCACCATTTTGCGAGGCTTTGCGGTGAACCTGAGAGCGCCGGAAACTGGACCGCCAAGGTGGCGAGCGGGTCCGCGACCGCCTCCGGGCTGCGCCGGATGAAGCGCGTCATGTTTTGCGCCCCGTTCGGCAGCATCAGGAGCGCCTCGACCAGGCAGAGCGCGCAGGCGCTGTCCACCGTGCCCGCCGGCGTGTCGAGCAGCGTCGGCCGGTGCAGCAGGAATTTCTCCAGTTCCGGCAGTTTATCCGTATTCACGATGCTCTTGAAAATATCCTTTCCCCCGTCATCGGTCCGGCGGCGGATGGCTTGCAGGAAACCTTCGGCGAGCCACCATGGCGGTTCCGTGTAGCGCTCGCCCGGACGCAGATTGGCCCGATCGCGATAGGCCATCTCCAGTAACAGGGCGCGGACGATGTGGCGCTGCAGGAAGACGCGGGCCGGGTCATTCCCGATGCGCACGCCGATGTCGATTTTCGGACCGGCGAGCGTGTTCGTGAGTTGCAGGGTCACGGGCGACTCCGGCTTGCCGGGTTCCGCCCGGTCGATGGAAATGATGATGGGGTAGTCCCACTCATCCGGCGCTTGCAGGATGCGGAGGAGATCCGCTTTCACTTCCTCGACTGAACTGACCACCCGCGAGCGCACCTCGCGGTCGTCGCAATAGACGATGAACTGGCCGGTGCGACTGGTGCTGCGATTCTTCAGATCCACCGCGCGCGCGGGGGCCGCGGCCCATGCCGCGAGAAAAAGAACCAGCCAGCCCCATCGCAGGACCAGGCTCACTTGGGCTTGGTGATGACGTTCATGACGCCGTCTCCCACGGTGATCTCCTGGATGCGATCGAGATCCCGGAACTGCGGCGCGATCGCCGTCAGGACGGCGCCCGTTCCCCAGCTATGCGCGAAGGTGAGTTCCGGGGCGATACCGAGCCGCCCGTAGTGAATCGAGACGGGATCGCCGCCCAACTTTCCATTTTTTACGGTGGGGTGATAGCTGGCGCTGCTCCACAGCGGAAAGCCGCTGACTTCGCGCCGCACCCAGATGGTGAGCACGCCCGGCGTGAGCTTCACGTAAGCCGCCTTGAACTTTACGAAGCTGTCGTCCGGCTTCAGCGTTTTCAGGTATTGATTGATTTGCTCCTCAGAGTAGGCCCCGGCCGTTGCGCCCGGTGCTTGGGACTGTGCCGCCCAGGCATCGCGAAGGATGAAATTGCCGATGTCCTCGCCTTTCTCCGGCGCGCCCTCCGGCGGCATGCACATCAACCCAAGCGAAGCCACGACGGCAGCGCCAAGGGCTACCTTGATGAAAGTCCCAATCTGGCGCCCGATCTGGCTGGAGCGCGGATTTACCATCTTGGAGTAACGCTTCTGGGCCTGCTTGGTGGATTCTTTTTTGTCTGCCGGCTTGGGCAGGAGGGAACGATCGAGCTTGGCCCCGCAGTTGTGGCAGTAGACGCGTTCCGGCTCATTGAGATGGCCGCATTCGGAGCATTTGATGGTGATGTTATCGGCCATGGACTAGTCTTTCTTTTTTGCAGGGGTTTTGGTTTCAGTTTTCTTGGCAGGGGCGGAAGGCGCCGCGCTGCCGGCATCGGATTTCGCCGACTCGGTTTTTGCCGGCGCCGTATCATTCTTCGCCGCCGTTTTGTAACCTTCACTACGGTAGTCGGTAATGTAAAATCCGCTGCCTTTGAAAATCAGTCCCGCCCCGCCGCCCAGCAGCCGCTTCACCTTTCCTTTGCCCCACTTCTTCATCTGGCATTTCTCCTTGGGGCAGGTCTCAAAGGCGGTATCGCGCATCGACTGAAAACAATCGAAAGTTTTCCGGCATTTGGCGCATTCGTACTCGTAAGTCGGCATGTGTGGCGGCGTAGGAACAGTAAACGGGCCGCGGTTTATAGCAGGGAGCAAGCCGCATGCAACACTCGGTGCATGGGTTACGGGGTGAAAAGGGTGTGAGACCGGGGCCGGAGGGGTCACTGCTCCTGTCGCTTCGTCCCCTCGACCCTCCTTGATCACCATATTATGGTCGCTCGCCGGGACCCCATTTTCGGGTCCATTGCTCAAAGGGATAAGCCGAATGGGTTTTCAAAAGTTGTCACCTCCTGCTCGGTTAACGCCACGTATGGGGCATGATGACCAATTCTGACCCGGCCGCGCCGGTTGCGGCAGGAAGCGATCCCGAACTGGTTGCCGCGAGCCTGACGGGCGATCGGGAGGCGTTTGGCCGCATCGTGGCGCGGTACCAGGGGCTCGTTTGCTCACTAGCCTATAGCACGACCGGCAGCCTGGAGCATAGCGAGGATCTCGCGCAGGAGACGTTCGTCGCGGCATGGAAGGATCTGCGCGGGCTGCGAGAGCCGGCGAAATTGCGGCCGTGGCTCTGCGGCATTGTGCGCAATCTCGCACATCAGAGCGTGCGGCGGAAACAGCGGGAGCCGCTGCGCCGTGCGGAAGCGCTGGAAACCATCGCGGAACTGCCGGCGGGAGAGCCGCTGCCGCGCGAGCATGCCATCAGCAAGGAAGAGGAAGCGATCCTGTGGCGTGCCTTGGAGCAGATGCCGGAAAATTATCGCGAGCCGCTGGTGTTGTTTTACCGCGAGCAGCAATCCATCGAGCACGTGGCGCAGCAACTGGATCTCTCGGAGGACGCCGTGAAGCAGCGGCTCTCGCGGGGGCGGAAGATGCTGGCCGACGCGGTGGCCGCGTGGGTGGAGGGCGTACTGAAAAGCACGGCGCCAACCCGCGCGCTGGTGCTCGGCGTGCTGGCAGCGCTGCCGGTGATCTCCGCCTCGGCGCAGGCGGCCACCGTAGCAACGGCAGCCGTGGCGCAAGGCGGCGCGGCCGCCAAAGCCTCCGCGGCGGGCATGACCTCCGTGGCGCTGGGGGCGATCGCCGGACCGCTGGTGGGCTTGCTCGGTGCCTGGTTTGGGATCCGGGCGAGCCTGGCGCAGGCGACGTCGGACCAAGAGCGGCGGCTGATTTTACGCTTTGCCAAAGTGATTGCCGGGCTGGTGCTGATGGCGGTGCTGGGGATGGTTTTGCTGATGCTGGCGATCACCAGACCCGGCTGGATCCGGCCGGCTACAGCAGTGGCCGCAGCGCTGAGCGGCTCGCTGATCTATGCCGGTGCGCTCATCGCGTGCATCCTGCGCTTCAACCAGCAGCAACGCCGGATCCGCGCGGAAACAGCAGCAACATCCGCGGCGGCGGGGCCTGCCGGGGAGCGGGAGGTTCCGCGGAGGGTTTTTGAATACCGAAGCCGCTGGGCGTTGCTCGGGCTCCCGCTCGTGCATGTCCGTTTCGGACGAAACCCGGAGGAAAAAGTGCGCCCGGCAGCCGGTTGGATCGCCATTGGGGACGTCGCTGCGGGCGTGCTATTCGCGGCAGGCGGCGTCGCGGTCGGAGGGATCAGCGTGGGCGGCGTTACGCTCGGGGTCATCAGCTCCGGCGGCGCGGCGCTGGGCGCGCTCGCCATCGGAGGACTCGCCATCGGGTTCGCGGCCATCGGTGGCACGGCCCTTGGCTGGATGGCGCTCGGCGGAGCGGCGCTCGGGTGGCACGCAGCGATGGGCGGGCTGGCCAGTGCGCAACACATGGCTGTGGGCGGCGTCGCCCATGCCCTGCACGCCAATGATGCCGTAGCCAAAGCGTACGTGGAAGCCCACCCGTTCTTCCACTGGGCGCAGCAAGCGCTGCATCACTCATCATGGCTGCTACTGCTCGGCCTCGCACCCATAATCATCAGCCTCGTGGCCGCGCGCCGGCGAGTGTCCCGGACGCAGAATGCCGCCGGGAATGGCGGAGGAAACGCTAAATAGAGGGAGGGCCTCTGACCTCCTCCGAAAGGATGATACCGGTGTGGCCCTGGCGCTGCTTCCATCAGGGCACCATGAAGTCCCTGCTATTCCTGGTCCTCATCCCCTTTTCTCTTCTGTCGTCGGCAATGGCGGCTCCGCTCACGAAGACGATCTTGTACGTCACCCAGACCCCGATGCCGGACGAGCTTCTCGACAACTCGCACGTTATCACTGGAAACAAAATGAGCGTCGCCAGCACGATGCAAAGCCCGCTGGCGGATCCCGGGCACGTCGCGCGCGGCGGCGCCCTGTGGATTCGCTATGCGAATGGGCAACGCGTGAACCTCACCGCGGCGGCTGGACTTGGCGGCCCGGTGGATGCGAATGGGAATGCGGCGGGATTTCAGGGGGCGTCGAGCATCGCGGTGCAGCGACCGTTCATGCATTGGAGCGGGACCAAGGCGATCTTTGCGATGGTGGTCGGAGCACCCGTGAACGCGGCGGACAATACGCAGTTTCACTGGCAGCTCTACGAGCTCACGAATTTTGCGCAGGGGCAGACGCCGGTGATCAGCTACGTCGCGGGGCAGCCTGCGAGCTACAACAACTTCCAGGCATGCTACGACACCCAGGATCGCCTCATTTTCGTCAGCGACGCTCCGCGCGGAATGCAGGCGCATCTTTATCCGCAACTCGATCAATACATCTCGCTGCCATGCAACACGGGTCTGTGGCGGCTGGATCGCGCAAATGGGAATGAGCTGAAGCAAATCATCCACGCGCCGTCGGGAGCGTTCTCACCGTTTGTCGACAGCTTCGGACGCGTCATGTTTGTGCAATGGGACCATCTTTCGCGCGATCCGAGCGCCACGTATGATCGGGCGCCGCAGGCGGCCAATGGCGATTCGTGGACGCAGACGTTTAACGGCAACGGGACGTTTGCGGATGAAAGCGTGGGCGCAGCCTTTACCAAAGGAACGGACGTCAACTATTCGACGTTCAATTTCCATCCGGAGCCGCGCAACTTCGACAAGACCGCGCTGAACAGCACGCTGGTGAACGGGTTCCCGATTGGCGGTCTATCGTTCAATCAGTTCTTCCCGTGGGAATGCCGGGAGGATGGCTCCGCACACGAGGTGGATACCCATGTGGGACGGCACGAATTCGGCGGCACGGTGCCGCTCAAGAACACGATCAACGGCGACCCCAATCTCGTACAGAAGAATTTCACGACGCCGTTCTCGACGAACTTTCTGCACCTGGCCGAATCGCCGGTGACCTCCGGCACCTTCTACGCCGTGGGGCCGCCGGAGTTTGGCACGCATATGGCCGCACCCATCATTCGCTACACCAGCGGACCGGGGGTAAATCCGGACACGATGCAAATCACCTTCCTCACGCAGACAACGATTCCGCCGAATCCCCTGCTGGGGCAATCGCCACTCACGAACCCGGTGGACATCTTCCGAAATCCCACGCCGCTCACCGATGGCACCCTGCTCGCCGTGCACGCTCCGGTGACGCAGTACGATTCCAACAGCGGCACGGCCACGAATCCGAAGTCGCGCTACGCTTTTCGCCTGCGCACGCTGGTGACGAGCGGCAACCTTCTGGTGCCGGATCCGACGCCGGCCAATGCGCCGACGAATCCGCAGAATGTCAGTATCACCTACTATGTGAATGGGACGCTCCTCACGTATTCCGGCGCGCCGTTGTGGGAGTTGGACCCGGTGGAAGTGGTGTCGCACAACAAGCCCCAACAACTCACAACCCCGATCGCGAGTGTGGAGCAAACAGTGTTCGACGAGGAGAAAGTGCATGCGCCGACTTTTCAAAATGACCTGCGCAATCGCGGCCTGGCGCTGATCGCCAACCGCGATTCCACGCGCCGCGATGCGGCGGACAAGCAGCAGCCGTATAATCTCAAGGTCTCGTGGTCGAGCCACCAGACCATCGGCGCGCCCGGGAAAATCTACGACATTGGCTGGGTGCAGATTTATCAGGCCGATGCCATTCGCGCGTATACGCACGATGGCGCGAATCCCTCGGCCCTGCCTGTACCCGGGCGCCGCTGCATGCCTGTTCCGCTGCACGATAGCATTTCCGAGATGCCGAGCGTAGCCGGTGCACCATCGGGCGCCGTGAAAATCGCCGATGACGGCTCGTGGGCGGCGATTGTTCCGGCGGGCCGTGCGCTCACCTGGCACATGCTCGATGGCTCGGCCACGGAGAGCTATGTGAAGGAGCGCTATGAAGTCACCTTCGCTCCGGGCGAAGTCCGCACCTGCGCCGTCTGCCATGGCGTCAACACCGCCGATCAGGCCGGAAATCTCGGCGCGCCAGTGAACAAGCCGCAGGCGCTGCGCCCGCTGCTGCAATATTGGCGGGCGAATCATCCTCCCGGCATTTTGCAGCACTCCGCATCGACGGCGAACGTTTTGAAAACCTCGGGCGTGGCGATGCTGAATGTCACCCGCACCAGCGGCGGCACCGGTCCCGTGAGCGTGAACTATAGTACGGCCGATGGCACCGCAACGGCTGGCACCGATTACACTGCCGCCAGCGGTACGCTGAATTGGGCGGACGGCGACACGGCGCCGAAAACCATCGCGGTCACGTTGCTGAACAATCCCGCCATCGCCGCCTCAAAGTCACTCACCGTGACGCTTTCGAATCCGCAATATGGAGATCTCGGCAACACTACGGTGAACACGCTTACGCTCACGGAGACGCCCTTCAATGCATGGCGCTACACCCACTTCGGCGCGAATGCGGCCACACCGGGAGTCGGACTCCCAACAGATGATCCGGACAAGGATGGGCAGGACAACCAGAGCGAGTTCATCTCGGGCACAGTGCCAACGAATCCGCAAAGCGTCTTCACATGCTCGGCCGTGAGACAGGGCGGGCAGGTGGTCGTGCAATTTACGGCGCAGGCCGGCATCGCCTATACGGTGCAGTACAAGACGGCGATCACAGATGCGACGTGGCTGAAGCTGGCGGATGTCGCGGCGCCCGCGACAACGCAGTTGGCCAGTGTTCCGGATCCGACGGCGGGGAATGGGCAGCGCTTTTATCGCGTGGTGACGCCGCAGGCGCCATAAAGGTAGGGACGGCGTCCCTAATCCTCTCACCAGTATCCGACTCGAAAGATCAGGGACGTCGACGGCGCGACGTCCCTACCTCACGGCAGATTCCACTTCTTCCGCAGAATCCAATCGCCCGCGAGCAAGGCGAGCAGGAGCGTGAGAAACCAGGGGCGATTCCATTGCTCGATGACTTCGCTGCGCGAAAATTGCTGCTCCTTCGCGTGGATGGCGCTGAGCCACTGGTCGTGCTCACCCATGGCAAAATATTTACCGCCGCTTTCCTCGGCGATGCGCTTGAGGAGGTCGCGGTCGATCGGTTTTTGCGTCAGCTCGGTCACCGGCTTTTGCACGACGAATCGCGCTTCGCCTTCGAGCTTTTCCGCGCCCACTTGCACTTGCGCTTTCGCCGCAAAGACGCCCGGGACATTCGGCTCAACCATGACACGAAAGCCGGGGACTTGCTGGCCATTCGTCGTGGGCAAAGTCCCGGGCTTCATCGTGTATTCGAAGCTCTTTTCGTCCGGTGTTTTCACCGTCAGCGCGATGCTGCCCGGGGCTTTGCCGCCATCTGACTGGCGCACAATCGCCCGCACTTCCACCGGTTCGCCGAGCATGTATTGCGGGCGCTCGGTGTAGAGCTCGAGCTTGTTGCCGTTCTGCTTGTCCTGCTCTTTCGGGATGAGCCAGTCCATGAGCTGGGTCCAAAACGTGTCGTAGGGCGATTTGTCCGCCGCCGCGAATTTTGCCGCCAGCCGCCAGCGATACACGCTGTCGCTCAGCACCACGACCACCTTGCCTTGCCCGAAGCGGCTCGCCGCAATGATGGGCCGTTTCTCCCCTCCTCCGCCCGTTTCCAGCAATACCTCTGCGGTCGGGTTCGAGATGGTCGTAAGGTTGGCGGAGAGCAGTGAGGGGAAGTCTTTGATATTCGCGAACAGCGGGCCGAACACCGGATGCCGCAGCCCGGTCTCGGTGATCGACACGCCGAACTGCCCTTCCTTGTAGTCCGCCGGGAGTTTTACCGGTGAAATTTCCGCGAGCGCGGTGCCCGCGATTTGCGGGCTGGCGAGCAGGTTGCTGCCACCGAGCATCACCAGCGCGCCGCCGCGGTTCACAAATTCCTTCATCTCGCGCAGGTTGTCCGCCGTCAGGGCATCGGGTGCGAGGTCACCGAGGATGACCACTGAATAACGCGCGAGCCCGTTTTGCGTAAGGTCCAGCCGGCTCTGCGCGGCCACCCCACGCTCGCTGAGGCTCACCAACTTGCCATCACCCCAGCGGACGAACGCCTGGAGCTGCAAATTGCGATCACTGACGATCGCCTTGCGCAAAAATTTGAAGTCAAACCCGAGCGAATTTTGGATATAGAGAATGCGCTTCCCCGGGGCAAGCGCCTCCACGACGAACGGATATTTCTTCGCGTCATTGTCGGCGGCGGTATCCGCCACCCGCAGCTCATATTGGATGACGCCTGGAGCCTCCGGAGCGATGGGAAAAACAACGGGGCGCGTCTGCTCGTCCTCATTGAAAGCGACACTGGATTCCGTCTGCTTTTTGCCGTCGCGCCAAAACTCCACCGTCACCGTCGAGCCGCTCATGTTGGTGCCGACGATCTGCGCCTTCACCTCCGAGTCCCAGCCCACGACGACACGCGCCGGGTAATCGACCGCGCCCATGGAGACGCGTCTTTTCTTCTCCTTCGGCTTCCACTCTTTCTCCAATTCGAACGTCATCACCGGCACGCCAGGCGTGAGCGCGGCACCTTTGCCGAGGCCGGAGGTATCGAGGCCGTCGCTCAGGAACACGATGGCGGCGATGTTTTGGCCGCGGAAATAATTTTGCACCTGGCCGAGGACAGCGACGACGTTGGAGCCACCGCCTTTGTAGGAGGGCGCGAGTTGCTCGGTCGGGCCGGCGAGCTTGGCGTCGAAGGAGAACATCCGGATGTCGAAAGACTCGCGCGCCTTCTTGAGCGTGGAGGAATCGAGGATTTGCCGGGCGACTTCCGCGCGACGGGGCTGCGCGTCATCGACGGGATCGGTCATGCTCTCGGAATTATCCACGACCACGGCGAGCTGCGGCACGATGCGCGAGACCACGTCCTGCTTGATGCGCGGCTGCAGGAGCAGCACGGCAATGACCAACAGCGCTGCCAGCCGGAAACCGCCGAGCCACAGTGCGTGCGAGCGGTTATGGACGCCGTGCCAAAGACTCCACGCCGTGGCTCCCATCACGACCAAGGCGAGGGCGCCAATCAGCAGTGGCGCAAGGATGGGGTTCCAAAGGAGCTCGGTCATCGGCGGGAGAAATGAAGCAGGGATTTGGGCGGGAGTATCCCTTTTTTGCCGGAGCGTTGGGGAAATTTGGTGAAAACGCAGCCCTAGCAGCCGGCGGGCATGCGGGTCATTTCCTCGGTTCCTCCTTCCTGGGGGCCTGCGTTACCGGCGCTTGCGTCGGGTCCCAGCCCTGCTAGAATCGAAAGACCTTTCCTACCTACCAAACGAACCATGAGCGACCTCGCCACGGCCTCCCCTCAGGGCAGCCCCAACACACGCACCATCGCCGAAACGGTCATCCGTATTGCCGGCGATTCCCAAGACGGCATTCAAGCAATCGGCGGTTTTCTGGCCCGGCTCGCCGGGCGCAGCGAACAGGAAGTGATGACCTTCATGACCATCCCGTCGACGATCTCGGGCGGGCCGTCCATTTTCCAAGTGCGCATCGGGAGCGGCGAGGTGCTGAGCGCGGGCGATGAAGCGGACATGCTGCTCGCCTTTTACGATCACAGCTACAACAACCACATCGGCTCGCTGAAAAAGGGCGGCATCGTGCTCTACGACAGCGATCATGTGAAGCCGGCGGAGGACAAGCTGACGCAATACCACCACGTGGGCGTTCCGATTTCTTCGCTGACGGTGGAAGCGGTGGGCGGCACCGGCAACGACAAGGGCAAAAACGTGTATTCGCTCGGGCTGATTGCGCGGATGTTTGACCTGAATACGGAGAAACTCGAACGGCTGATCCGTGAGCGCTTTGCCGGAAAGGATCCCTCGATCGCGGAAACGGCGGTCACCTGTTTCCGCTGCGGCTACGGCCACCAAATCCAGGGGCTGCTGGAGCAGTTCAAATTTGCCCCTGGCGAAAACGTCGGCCACACACAGGTAGTGATGAGCGGCAACGAAGCCCTCGCGTGGGGCATCATCGCCGCCGGCGTGCGCTTTGGCGCGGGCTATCCCATCACGCCGTGGAGCGACGTCATGGAACTGCTGCGCCGCGAGCTGCCGAAGTACGGCGGCACCTTTGTGCAGACGGAGGACGAGATTGCGGCCATCTCGATGGCCATCGGCGCGAGCTACGCGGGGCGCGTGGCGGTGACGGGCTCGAGCGGTCCCGGCATCTCGCTGAAAACCGAGGCTCTCGGCTGGGCCAGCATGGCGGAGATGCCGCTGGTCATCATCGACGTGCAGCGCGGCGGCCCTTCCACGGGCATGCCGACGAGTGTGGAACAGAGCGACTTGAACATTGCGTGCTTCGGCGGCCACGGCGATTCGCCGCGCGTGGTGCTGGCACCGGCCAGCGTGGAGGATTGCTTTTACACGGCCATCGAGGCGGTGAACATCGCGCGCAAATACTCGACGCCAGTGATTTTGCTCAGCGACCAGGGCATCGCCACGCGCATCGAAGCCTTCCCCGAGCCGAAGCTGCAAGAAGTCGTGCAGGACATCTCACCAGACTTCACGCCGGTGGCGGATCACAAGCCGTACGACCTCGCAGCCGCCGATGGCGTGACGCGCCATGTGGCGCCGGGCACGTTTATCGCGAGCGGGAAATATCCCATCGTCACGGGTCTCGAGCACGATGAGCTCGGCCACCCAACCAGCTCGGCGAAGCTGCACACGCAGATGAACGCGAAGCGCCGCAACAAGTACCAGAAACTGGCGGCGGAACTGCCCGTGCCGAAAGTGTACGGCGCGCCCGAAGGGCACATCCTCCTCGTGGGCTGGGGCAGCGCCCAGGGTCCGCTGCAGGAAGCTGTGAAGCAGGCCCGCGCCGCGGGCGAAGCCGTGAGCTCGGTGCACATCAAATACATCAACCCGCTCCCGGATGGGCTGGAGAAGATTTTCGAGGCGTTCAGCCACGTGTTTGTGGTGGAGCTCAACGACGAAGGCCTCTACGGCAATGGCCAGCTCGCCAGCCTGCTGCGCGCCCGCTTCGCGGATCCGAAGATCCGGAGCATCACGAAGACCGATGGTCTCACGTGGAAAGTGCGCGAAGTCTTGGATAAAGCGCGCGCGATGGCGAAGTAGGGCGCGCACGTCCTGCTCAGAGTAAACGAACTCGGCCGCCAGGCTTTGGAGTGCGGTGGCTCGACGCCGCTTTTGGAAGGGATTTCGGGTGGGTTTGATCGCCTACCTCAAGTCTCCTGCGTAATCCCTCCCAGCACTCCTCACCAAAGCGGCGTCAAGCCGCCGCACTCCAAAGGCTCGCGCCACGTTCGGACGCTTTATCCGTTGATGACGTTGCTTCCCTTCCCTGCGTTCACCTTGACGAAGGAACTCGTGCCGGGGCCAAGGGTAAAGGTGTCGTCGCCGGGGCCGAGATTGATTTTCACGGACTCGAATGCGGAGAAATCCACCGGGTTGAGGAGGCCGAGACCGGTGAGTTGCGTCAACGTGATGGCGCCGCTATTGCCGGTGAGCGTGCCGGTGTCGTTGACGGCGAGGACGTCCGTTTCCTTCGGGCCGGTGCCGCCGAGAAGCGTGAGCGAGCCAAGGATGGCGCTCAGGGAATTGGGTGATTTGCTGCCGAGATTCACGGTGTCGGCGCCGCGTCCCGTATCGATGGTCATCGGGCCGTTGCTCCCGAGAATGTTCACCGTGTCGCGGCCGTCGCCGGTGTCGATGGTGATCGGGAATGCAGGGACGGGGCTGGTGCTAAAGCCCGGGATGACACCGCCGACGGAGACTTTGTCGGCGCCGGCGCCCAGGTGCACGTGCACCGCATTGACTCCGGTATAGATGAAGCCGCCGGTGCCAAAGCCCGTAATCATCTCCGGCTGAACCCAGCCCGCGGACGCGGCGCGACTGGCGGAGTTGTCCAGATTCACAGTATCGGCGCCGCTGCCCTGATAGGAGACTTGGCCCTTGAGGCCGGCGACCAGTTTGGCCGCGCCGCCGAGATTGACGGTGCTGGCGCCGGACTCAGCGTTGAGGTGGAGCACGGTGCCGGCGGTGACGCCCACGAGGTCGAAAACATCCTCGCCGGCCCCGGCATTGACCGTCGTGTCTTTCGCGCCGGTGCCGGTAAAGAGCACGTGATCGGCGCCGCTGCCGAGGTGGGCATTGAGCGCGCCGAGGCCGCGATGCGTGATGATTCCAGCGCCCGCACTCACCGAGCCGTTGCCGAGCTTCCAAGTCTTGGCACCAAGCGAAGCGGTATCGTCGAGCGTGAGCGTGTCGAGCTTGTTGCCGGCGACGTCGATGGAGCCAAGCACGCCATCGATAATGCCGCCGGTGCCGGGCAGGAGGCCGGCGGAGCTGCCGATGCGCACCGCATTGGTGCCGAGGCCGGTGATGATATGCACTGCCGTGCCGGCCGCGCTGGCAGGAACATTAAAGGTGTCGTCGCCCAGGCCGCCGTCGGCGGTGATGTTCGTGCCGCGCGAGGTGGGCTCGATCGTGAAAGTATCGTTGTCGGCATCGCCGGTGAGCGTGTCGTGGCCCTCGCGCGCCACCATGGCGTCGTTGCCTTTGCCGCCAAAGACGCGGTCATTGCCCTGGCCGCCGTCGAGGCGATCGTCGCCGTCGCCGCCATTCAACACATCAGCGCCGAAGCCACCGAGGAGAACATCTCCACTGCTGCCGCCGGTGAGCGTGTCGCGGCCCGCGCCGCCATCGAGCACGGCGGGCAGCAGCTCCAGCGCGGAGCTCACGGTGATTTGATCATCGCCGAGGCCGCCGAAGACCATCAGGCGGCTGACAGCGGTAAAGTCCTGCGTGAGCTTGTCGGTGCCGAGCTCGCGTTCGTCGAGCGTAAGGGTGACGGTGTCATCTGTAGCGCGAGACTTGTCGAACGTGATGACATCGGCGCCGCGGCTGCCGCCGACGAGCAGGATGGAGCGGCCCGGATTCGCGGCATCGGGCACCAGGAGGAAGCGCGTGACGGCCACCGGCACCGACGTGGTGAGCACGTCGCCGTTGATGCGGTTGGCGAGAGTGAACTGGACCTGGAAGTTGTCCTCTGTCTCCGGCGTGAAGGCGAAGTCGCGGCCACTGCCGACGGCGACGACATTGCCCACGCCATCGAGCGCGCGCCACACGGCGTCGTAGTCGCCGACAATGGGAGCGCCATCGAGCAGCGCGTGGAAATTGAGCGTCTGGCCGCGCACGCCGGCGCCCGGGCCCGTGAGACCAAGACCAGTGGTGGCACCGGGTACCACGCCGAGGCCGACTACCTCGAAGGGAAGATCGGCGGTGCCGAAAAGCGTATCGAGGCTCACGTGCGTGAAGCGCACCACATAGTGGCCCAGCTCCGTGGGCACGAAGGTGAAGGCAGGGCCGGAACCTTGCGCGACGATTTGATTGCGCGTGTCGGTGACCGTCCAGAGCGAGGCGGTGTCATCGCTGCCGGAAGAACCATTGAAAGTCAGCGGCTGGCCAATGACCCCTACCACTGGACCCGAAATGTTGGTCACGAAATCGGGGGTGGCCGGGCTGACGTTGAACGGAGCTCCGACGCTGCCGAGTGCGCCGGTGGCCGGATCGGCAACGTCGAAGCGCAGGACGAACTGGCCGGCCACCGCGGGCGTAATGGCGAAGGCGTCGCCCGTGCCGGTGGCCACGGCGGTGGCGCCATCGAGCAGCGTCCAGGTTTTCACAAAGCCCGCCGGGATTTCGCGGCCATCGAGCAGCCCACCGAAGTGGAAGGTGCTGCCAAGCGTGCCGACGGTTGGACCGGTAAAGGTCAGCGCGAGCGCGGGCGCGGTGGCCGTGGCGCTGAACGGCACCGCCGTGGAGCTGGTGTCGCCGGTGGCGGTATCGGTGAGCGTGAAACGGACCGTATAAGCGCCGGCGGCAGGCGCGGAGAAGATCAACTGCTCCCCTGCTCCCGTGGCGACCTGCGTGTTGGTGGCATCCGTCACCGTCCAAATGCCGGTCTGACCCGCGACTATTCCGCCTGCGGCGAGGAGCGCGGTGAAGGTGCGGAGCTGGCCGGCCACACCGGCGAGCGGACCGGAGATGCCGGTGACCAAGGTCGGCGCGCTCGTTCCCACGGTCACGCTCGTGGAGCCGATGCCCAGCACCGCGGTGGTGGCGTCGGCGACGGTGAATTCCACGGTGTAAGCACCCGAGGTGTCGAACGAATGGAGGAATTCAGCGCCCGTCCCGGTGGCGACAAGGTTGTTCGCGCCATCGAGCACGCGCCACGTGGTGGTGAAGCTCGGCGGCACGGCGTTGCCATCGAGCAAGGCGGAGTAGTGCAGCGTGTGGCCCGTGAGCACCACCGGCGAGCCGGTGAGGCCGATGGTGTGCTGGCTCGGAGAAGCGGGCACTGTGGCCGTGACGCTCACTTGCAGGCTGGTGGACGCCGTGGCGCCGGTGACGGCATCGAGGATGGAGAACTGCACCGTGTAGTTGCCGGCGGCATTCGGCGCGAAATTGAACTCGCAGCCTTGCGCGGTCATGGCACTGCCCGTCGGCGGCGTCACGGTCCACGACGTGACATAATTGCCGGAGAATGCCGCACCATCGAGCAGTCCGCCAAAGCTCAGCAGACCGTGGACCACGCCCTGCGTCGGGCCGGAAATGCCGGTGGTGATGGTCGGCACGGGTTGCACCACGAGCAGCGAGGCGCTGGACGCCGCCACGCCGCCATTTTCCGTATTGGTGAGCAAAAGCTCGACGGTGAACGTTCCAATGGCGGACGGCAGGAAGGCGAAGTGCTCACCGAGGCCCGAGGCGACCACGGCGTTCGCGGCGTTCAGCACTTTCCATTCGGCGCGGTAGTTCGCCGGCAGCGCCGCGCCATCCGCGAGCGCCGTGAAGTTCACGGCCTGGCCGCGCACGCCGCCGGTCGGACCGGTGATGCCGGCGGGGAAGGTCGGCGTGGGAGCATTCACATCCACCATGGTGGCGCCGACGCCAAACGTGCCGCCATTCGGATCCACGAGCTGGAGTTGCACGCGGTATTCGCCCGGCGTGCCGGGCACAAAGAGGAACTGCGAGCCGCTGCCAGTGGCCACGACCGCGTTCTTGTGATCGAACACCATCCAGATGGCCTGGTAGTTACCGCCGGAGCCCGCGCCATCCAGCAGACCGCTGAAGGTGAAGAGGTGGCCGCGAACGCCTTGCGCCGGGCCGGTAATGCCAACATTCAGCGTCGGCGCGGTGGCGGAAACGAGGACCTGCTGGGTCACGATGGCCGTGATGTGGTTCACCGGATCGGTGAGCGTGAGCACCACCATATAAGTGCCGCCGGTGCCCGGCGTGAACGTGAAGTTGTGACCGATGCCGCCACCCACCACGTTGTTCGCCGCATCAAAGGCCTGCCACACCGCATTGAACGCGGTGGGCGTGCCGAAACCGTCCAGCAGTGCCGCAAACTTCAAGGCGAGACCCGCATAACCGGACGTCGGACCATTGATGCCGGCATTGATGGTGCCGCGGGCGGTGTTCACCTGAATGGTGGCTACCGTGATGCCAAAGGTGCCATTGCCCACGTCGGTGACGATGAGGCGCACGCGATAGTCGCCCGCCTTCAGCGCGGTGAAGGAGAATTCCGGACCGGTGCCATTCGCGATGACCTTGCCCGTGCTGTCCACCACTTCCCACACGGAGACCGCATTGTTCGGGATGACCAGGCCGTTGAGCATCGCGGTGAGGTCGAAGGCATGGCCATTTTTCGTCTCCACGGCGATGGTCACGTTCAACGTGGGCTGGCGCAACACGGTGCCACCGGGTGGCAGGACGGACACATCGCCGCCCGGCATGATGACGCCGCCGGTCGCGCCGACATCGACGAGGAAGGTGCGGAGTTGCGGCGTGAGCGCATTGAAGATGAGGCCGCGCATCGCCACCGTCACGGTGCGGCTGATGTTGCCGGTCTGCGTAAGCACGGCGTTCTTGCCCAGCTTGTCCATCATCTGATCCTTGCCGGCGAGCACCGCACGACCCGACAGGAGCGCGGCCTGGCGGCTGAGGAAGGCGAGGTTGGTGCTGACGTGGCTGAAGCCGAAGTCGAGCTGCACCATCTGCGTCGGCGTGGCGCTGGCGAACGGCACCACCACCGCGGCATCCTTGCCAAAGAGGATGTCATTGCCGGCATCGCCGTTGATCATGTCGTAGCCGCTGCGGAGCATCACGCCCCGATTGCCACCCGCGTGGCCCAGCGCCACCGCGGTGTTCGGGTAGCTGGTCTTCAGCGTCTTGCCGCCAAGCAGCACGTCGAGGTCGGTGAGCAGGCGGCCGATGTTCGCCTGGATGACGCTCTTCGAGGCGTTCAGATCCGTAATGACCGGGACCACGATGGCACCGTTGTCGCCGATGATGAGGTCGTCGCCGCCGCCGCCGCGCAGGATGTCGTTGCCGATATCGAGGTCATACTCAAACACCGCCGGAACGAGGCGCAGGTCTGCCGCGGACGGACGCAGGTCGGACCAATCGCCGACGTTCACCGCGAGATGATAGGCGAGTTCGGCGGCGCGAATCTTCTGCTGATTGGCGAGTGCAGTTTGCGTGTCCTTCAGCACCTTGGAAGTAATGCCCAGGGCGCTGGTCACGTTCAGGAAGCTGTTGCTGGACAGCACCGGCGCGAGCGTGGCGCCGTTGTCGCCGATGATGACATCGGTGCCGAGGCCGCCGTCGATCTGGTCGTTGCCGAGGAAGAGGTGGTGGTAGTTCGGGTCGATGACCTTCGGGCGCAGCGCCGGGTCGCGGTCCGGATTGAGCGTGAGCGCATTGCTGACCAGCGATTGCAGCACGTCGAGGTGTGCTTCCTGCACGGTGTTGAGGAAGTCCATCGCGACGTATTGCAGGTCGCGCAGGAAGCTGTGGTAGCGGAGCGCCGACGTGGTGAAGTCGGCGGCGGCGGACGGATTGCCGGTGGCGAATGGCACGGCCACGATGGAGTTGTCGCCGTAGATGAAGTCGTCGCCGTCGCCGCCCGCGATGATGTCATTGCCGACGCGGATATCCTGCTGCGTCACCGCGCCGCCGACGAGTTGCTGGAGCAGGTCAAAGTCGAGCGAGAGATAGTGCAGGCCGCTCAGCACATTGAAGACGGACTGGCGCACATCGTTGAGCGCGGTATCCAGCGCGCTGATGCCCTGGAACGGCAGGGCGCTCACGGCCATGTCGTCGGCGTAGATGGTGTCGCCGCCCGCGCCGCCGTCGATGATGTCATTGCCCGGCAGGACGTCGGCGTGGTGCACGAGATCCGGCACGAAGGAGAGGAGCGGCAGCGTATCGGCGCCATCGTTGCGGCGGAGCGAATCCGCGGCGGCGAGATCGCCAAAGGCCAGATTCGGGACGAACGTGAGCTGCGGCACGGTCGTGTTCAGTTCCAGCGGCTGCAGCGCCATGTTCGGCACGATGAGCGAGCCGCCAGCGGCCACGCTGTAGGGCACGCCGGCATCCACGCCGATGAGGAGCACGCCGCTGGTGATCTGCGGCAGGTTCGTGCCGAAGGGCACGCTGTTGAAGGCGCCATCGGCAAAGATGAGGTCGGCGCCGTCGCCGCCGTTGATCGTATCGCCGCCGCGCTGGCCGAAGAGCAGATCGTCGCCTGCGCCGCCGTTCACGGTGTCGTTGTCGGCGGGCACCAGATCCACGAGGAGCAATTCGGTGTTCCACGCGCCGCTGTCGCTGTTCACCAGCTTGCCGCCGCCCGGCAGGTAGGTGCCGCCGAGGATGGCGAGGTCGGCGTTCATGAGCTTGGCAGCGAGTGCCGGGTCGTCGAGGCGCAGCGGGTGCACGTCCATCTGGATGGCGGCCGTGAGGCGGCCCACATCTTCGAGCAGGATGTCGCGGTGCCACGTGCCGTCGGTATTCAGGCGCGGCGTGCCGTCGGCATTGAAGGCGCGCTGCGCCACGCCGACGTCGCCGAGCACCACGTCATTGCCGTCGCCGCCGCTGGCGGTGTCGGAGCCGAGTTCGCCGTAGACTTCATCGTCCCCTGCTCCGCCGTCGAGCACGTCGGCGCCGCGCTGGCCGTGCAGGATATCCTGGCCGGCGTCGCCGAGCAGCGTGTCATTGCCGGCCACGAGGTCGATGTCGTCAAAGCGCACCACCGTGCGGATGACCACATCCGCGAACGGCGCCGGATACGTGCGCCACGTGGAGGCCGGTGTGCCGGTGAGCACTTCGCGCGAAATGAGGCCGTTGTCGCCGAGAATCACGTCGGCACCGTCGCCGACGGTCACCGCCGCTTCGTCGCCACCATCGATGTAGTCATTGCCGTCCGCGCCGTAGAGGACGTTGTGGCCACCAGTGAGATCGTCGTTGCCGGCGCCACCGAAGAGATGATCGTCGCCCTGCTGGCCGAGGATGAAGTCATCACCGGCGTCGCCGTGGATGGTGTCATGGCCGCCGCCATCCGTGGCCGCAGTGAAGATGGAGACGAAGTTCTGATTGAGCGCGAGGGTCGACTGCCACAGGCCGTGATCGCCAAGCAGCACGTCGTGGCCGTTGCCGCCGGAGATCGTGTCATTCGCCGTGCCGCCGAAGACGTAATCCTCACCGTCCTCGCCGAAGAGCGTGTCATCGCCGCCGATGGTCGGGTCGGTGCTGAACACCGCATCGAGCGTGGCATTGTTGCCGTCCGCGGCGAAATCGAAGACGCCATTGTCGCCGAGCACGAAGTCTTCGCCCGCGCCGGCATGCACCGTGTCATTGGCCGCACCGCCGGCGATCAGATCATTCGCTGCACCGGTGGTGATGTCGTCATTGCCGCCAATGGACGGGTCCGTGGTGGCGAAGCGGATCATCTGGCCGAGCAGGTCGAAGCTGGCCACGCCGTTGTCGCCGAGGATGAAGTTGCGCGCGGTCGGGTTGAACGTGGTGACGGTGTCGTTGTCCGCGCCACCGAGGATCACGTTCGTGCTGTCACCGCCATCGATGAGATCCGCGCCGCCGATGGACGGGTCGGTGGTTTCGGCACGCAGCAGGAGGCCAGTAGCCGCATCGAAGAGAGCGCGGCCATTGTCGCCGAGCACCACGTCGAACGGCACATCGCCGCCCGCGTGGATGGTGTCTGCGCCCTGGCCGCCGAGCATCACGTTGGCACCGAGACCGGCGGTGAGAGTGTCGTTGCCGCCGATGGACGGGGCGATGGTGTGCACGTCGACGAGCACACCGGCCACGGAAGCGGCGAGACCGCTGTCGCCCACGAGCACGTCAGCCTGCACATCGGCGCCGGTGAGCGTGGTGTCGAAGCCGTAGATGAGATCGTCGCCCTGGCCGCCGAAGATGAGGTCGCGGCCTTCGCGGCCGATGATCGTGTCGTTGCCACCCACACCAGCGTATTCCGTGAAGGCGAGCGTGACCGGGCGGATGACGCCATCCGTGAAGTCGCCCGGACCCGCGTGGCCGACTGCGGTGACGACCGAAGAGCCATCGAGGAAGAGCACCTGGCCACGGTCGCCGAAGAGCAGGTCATCCGCCGTGCCACCGGTGATGTGGTCATTACCCTGGCCGCCAAAGACGATGAGCGGGAGCGTGGACGCACTGCCATCGACCACGTCGTCGTCACCGACGTTCGGCTGGTTGTGGTAGGCGCCCTGCGTATTTAGCACGAAGAAGTCGTCTTCCCCGGCAGTGAGGTTGACCGTGACGTCGTCATTGCCGAGGCCGGTGTTCAGCGTAGTGACGGTGCGCAGGCCGTCGCGGAACTCGGTGCCATCGACGGTCAGACGGTCATCGCCGAAGCCGGTCCAGATGGTAACGCCGCCCGCAAAGTTGCCCTCTGCCGCGCTCGCGCCGAACGCGATCACGCCATCCGCCGGGTGCGTCGCATCGACCTGGCCGGCGAGGCCCACGAGGCGAATCTCGCTCGACGGCAGCTCCACGAGGCCCGGCAGCGGATGATCGGTGATCAGCGCGCCCGGCGTCGGGGCCGTGCTCGCTTCGTCGCTAATCATCAGCGTCTGGCGACCGGCGCCACCATCGATGTTCAGCGTGCCGCGCACGCCTTCGAGCGAGCCGTTCAGGTAATCGTAGCCCGCAATATTGTCCGGACGGCGATCCGCCTGCGATGAAACGTAGATGCGGTCGTCGCCATCATTCGTGCGGACATTCGTCACCACACCATCCGCGGTGCTGCGAATATTGAAGATGTCGCTGCCGGCGCTGAGATCGATGTTCAGCGTTTCGAACGCGTAGTAATTGATGCCCTCAAGCTGCGTGGAGAGCGTAACCGAGCCGCGCACCGTGCTGTCACCCACGGCGAGGTCGAGCAACGAGGCGTCCACATCCTGCGGTTGCAGGCGGAGATTGGCGTAAGCGCCCTGGAAGGTGATGACGTAAACGTTGCCCTGCTTCACCACACCGACATTGGCGGAATGCGGCGCGTCGGTGAGCGGCGTCGTGAGGTTGCCGGCGTCCAGGTAGCGGCTGAGTTCGGCGAGAACGTCGTTGGCGCTGGCGTTGGCCGCGATCGGATTCGTCCAGGTGACGGCGCTCGGGTCGGCAGAATTCAAGCGCAGGCCGAGGCGGAAGGTGCCGCCGGTCGCCCTGACCGTGACGGTCTGATCCGGCAGGCGCAGTGTGCCCACGAGCGGCGCGAAGCCCACCGGTGCGGCATCGAGATCGGCCGGGTAGATGGAGAGATTTGGATACGCGCCCTGGAACGTAAAGATGAGCGCGCCCGGCGTGCGCGAGACCTCGAAGTTGTTGGTGTGCGGCAGATCGAGATCCGCGTTGTTCGGATTCAGGATCGGGTCGAGGTATTTCCGCAGCACGTCCGCACTCGCATCGTACGGAATGGCTGCGGTCCAGACCGTGGTGCCGACGATTTGCGGGACGTAGGTGCGGTCGATGACATACGCACCGTCGACCGTTTCATTCAGGCCGTGGTTGATCGCCTCGACGGCGGCGCTATCGAGGCGGAAGCCGATGCGGAAGAAGCCGCCGCTCGCGCGAATATCGAGCATCTGCTGATTCGTCACGCCAACGCCCGGCACTGTGGTGCCTTCGCGCACCGTGCTGGTGACCACAAAGGACGAGGCGTCTTCATTCGCAATGAGCTCGGAATGCGCAATCGAGGTAAAGGCGTCTTCGAGCAGCAGGCGGTGCAGTTGCTCCAGCTCGACGCCCGCCGGATTCTTCGCGATGAGTGCGAGCGTTTCCGGACGCAGCGTGATGCCGGCAAAGAGCGCCGGGTTGTAGAGCGGCACGGTGCTCGTGATGATGGCGTTCAGCTCGTTTAGTAGCGCGGTCCGGAGCTGGTTGGTGTTCGCGGCTGCGCCCTGGTCGATCAGCGCCAGCGTGGCCGCGCTGAAACGGGCGCGGAGCGCGGCGGCGAGCGGGCCCGACGTGGCGGTCAACTGGCTGGCGAGCGTGAGCGGCTGGGTAAGGTCGACCGGCGCGAGGATGGACGGCACCCACGTGATTTGCGGGAAGTCGCGGCCCGCAAAGCTACGCGCGAAGGTGACCGTGTAGGTGGCGTCGACGAGCGTGCGGCTGGCGCTCACCTCGATGTCCAGCGAGCCGTAAACTTCGCGCAGGCGGGCGGCGACGTCGTCCGCGGTGAAGTTGTAGTCGAGAATCACGTCCGCGTAGCCCGCATGGCGCGCCACATTGTCCGAATCCGGCAGTCCGCTCTCCACGCCATAGCCCGGCACGCGCAGGATGTAGCTGCCGCTCTTCGCCTGAACCGTGAAGCGCTGCACTTCCGACAGCGTATACATGTCGAGACCGGTGATGGTCGTATCGGTCAGCGTGCCGGTATTACCCGCCGGCGGCGGCGCATTGCGCACGGTGAGCACCCACGCGTCCTCGGTGCTGGTCGCGCCGGTGAGCTGGATGAGGTAAGTGACCCCGGTGGCGGTGCGCGTTTCGGTGACGGTGAGGTTGTTCGAGCCGAACAGCGTCTCCAGCGCCTGCTCCACTTGCGCCGCGCTCATGTTGAAGTTCAGCGCGGCCTCCGCGTAGCCGTTGAAGCGGGTGATGCCCTGCGAGTTCGTGAAGCCGTTGCCGATACCAAAGCCCACGCTGCGCAGCGTGTAGCGGCCATTGGCGGCGTAGACGGTGAGCGTGTGGGCGTGGCCGATCGACAGCACACCGGCGGCATCGGTTTCCAGCACCCCGATGCTGGAATTGTCGTGCACGTTCAGTACGTCGTTGCCCGCGCCGCCGTCCACCACGAGCACGCCCGAGATTTGATCCAGCACGAGGTCGTTGCTGCGGAGGTTGATGGTGTCGTCGCCGTTGCCGGTCTGGATGATCGTGTGGCCGAGGATGGTCTTCACGTCCACCACGTCGTTGCCATTCGCACTGGTGATGAAGGTCAGGTTGCGGTGCGTGGACTCAACGGTGAAGTGGTCGTCGCCCGAGCCGAGCTGGATGTTGAGCACTTCCAGGTTGCTGTAGCTGATGCCGCCGTCGAAGGCGCGGCCACCGACCACCGCGTCGTCGGCCATGCCAAGACCGCTGATGTGGTCCTCGGTCAGCGTGCCGTGGTCATTCGCCGGGCTGTCGCTGTTGTGGACGATGAGCGTGTCGACCTGATCCTGCTCGTTCACGCGAGTGTTCAGGTTCACCGGCGTGTAGAAGTAAGTGTCGCCCAGCGAGAGCGCATGCAGCGTGAGCACGCCGCCATCGATGGAAGGCAGGTAGCCGATGCCAATCGAGCTGGCCTTCAACACATCACGCAGACCCGCGAGCACATCCGCAGTGCGGTCGCCGGCGCGGGCCTCGTAAGTGAAGGCCACACTATTCAACGTGATGGTGAACTGTTGGTGCTCAGTGATCGTTCCCGTGACGGCAATGGAGGCCTGCGAGAGCAGCGCCGGATTTTCACCCGAAGCCTGGCTGGCGGTGATGGTCAGCCCCGCGCTCGGCACAGCGAGGAACGGCTCGGCCACGGGTTGTTCGAGGCGGATGCTGTCGCCCGTGATGCCCGGCTGGTAGTTCGAGATGAGCGCGTTCGCGAGGATGTGCTCCTTGAGCTTATCGGTGAGCCAGCCTTCCGGATCCGCGGGCAGCGTGCTGGGCAGCGTGGCGGACACGGTCTGGCCGGCAAAATTGATGGTCACGGTTTCGTTCGGCTGGAACGGACCATTCAGCACCCACGCCGCCTGCGACCACAGCGTGCCCGGCGGATAGCTGGCAGGCGTGCCGCGCACGGTGAAGTCGATGGCACTATTCTGATCGACTGCGAAGTCGAAGCGGAAGGTGCCGGTTTCCTTCGAGAAGATGAGGCGGTTGCCGAAGATGGAGCTGTAGAAGTCCACGCGCGGCAGGCCCGGCACCGCGTCCACGGCGGCGGTCAGCTTCTGCACCATCTCCAGCAGCGTCGCCGTATCGGGCGCGATGATGTCGCTGTAGGCGGCCTCCAGCAGCATGCGGTTCATGCGGTAGAGGGCCTCGCCGGTCGGGCTCGAAGCCACGAGCGCCTGCAAGTCGGAAGAGAGCGCGATGCCCTGGAAGCGCGCGACGTCATAGATGCTCGGGCCGGCCAGGATGGCGTTCAGCCCTTCGAGGAGCGCATTCATCCGCACGCCTTCGCTCAGGCTGGTGTTCGTGAGGATGGCCTGTTCGGCGGGCGTGAAGAGATTCCACAGATTGAGGGAAACCGCGCTCGGCGTGCCATTGGTGAACTTCTGCACGAGCGCCGCGACGCTGGAGATATCGCCTTCGACGAGGGTCGCGGAGCGGATCTTGAAGACGTGGCCGTCAATGGTGACCGTCCACACTTCGCTGCCATTCGGCAGGCCGGCGAGCGAGACCATGGTGCTGTGCCAATCGATGGAGCCGACATCCTGGGCGCGCGGGATGGCCACCAGCTTCACGTTGCCCGTGCCGCTCGTGCCGTAGGCGCCGACGCTGAACGGCGTGTCATTCGCGACGGTGAGGATGTTGCGCGAAGTGCCGAGGCCCGCCGTGAGCAGATCGAGCGAGGTGCCGGTCGCGCCGCCGTCGAGCAGCGTCACGTTGTAGAGCGCGGTGTTGATGCGCGGATCGAAGCCGAGGCGCTCGCCGTATTCCGGCAGCGTGTGGATGGCGTAGATGTCGGTGAAGCGATCGAGCGGGCCCTGCGCCGGGCGGCCCAGCACACGGCCATCGGGCAGCGGCAGGTTGGTTTCGCCGGGCAGGCGGAACGGATTGTTGAGGAAGGCATCGTCCTGCACGCCGATGCCGCCGTTGATGATGAGCGGACCGCGGATCGCATTCACGCGCGATTCCGGCGCCGGGAAGACCAGGGCGTCGCTGCCGTCGATGAACGGATCGTCGATGGCCTCCACGAGCACTTGTTGGTCGGTGTTCCACTTCGGCAGCAGCAGCCAGGTATCCCCCGCGCGCAAATAGGTGGCCTGGGTGGTGGTATCGACAAACGTGTCACCGTCCGCGCCATCGGCTGTCGTCGGCGGAGCCGAGCCGTAAATGGCCGCCTGGTACCACACGCCATCCGTCTTCAGCCACGTCATATTCGTGGCGGTATCGAGGTAGCGGGCATTGTTGCCACCGAGGTTCGAAGACGGCGCGCCGGTGCCGCTCAGCATGCCCGAGGCCGGCGCCCACTGCGACGGCGCAAACATGAGCAACTGCGTAACCATCGACGCGCTCTCGAAGACCGGCGTCACAATGAGCGCGACCTGGAAGCCGCCGCCATCCCGGCGCTGCACCGAGATTACGCCGTTCGTGGCGGTCACCTGGTAGAGATTGGCCACGCTGACCGGCAAGGTGGAGAGCTTCGCGGCCAGCGCAGCCGCGATGGTCTCGAGCGTGTCGCCCGCTTGCACGGTGTACTTCAGCTCCGAGGAATCGATGACGAGTTTCCACTCCTCCGGATCCATGCCCGCGGGCACGGCGACCGGGTGGCCGGTCAGCGTGATGTCCGCATGGGTAAACTGGCCCACCATGTTCCGCGTGCCGTTGATTTCGCCGCCATTGCGCTCGGGCGTGACCGAGAAGGCCGCCGTGAAGACTGCCCCGCCGAAGCTGACTTGCAGCGCCGTGCCGCCATTGACGAGCGCAATGGTGAAGCCATCGAAGCGCGACGAATTGGGGATGCCCTGAATTCGGATCAGCTCCTTCAGGAGGCCGGCGGCTACCATCTCCAGCGTGTCGCCCGGGTTCACGTGGTAATTCAGATCCTGGCCGTTGAGCGTGAGCTTCCAGATTTCCGGTGCCGGCAGGCGCGCGAGGGTAACCCCGGCGAGTTGGACGATGGCGCCCTTCATATTACCGCTCGCGTCGCGGGTGGTGGCGGTAATGGTCGCACCGCCGCGGCCTCCCTGAATCTCGGTGAAGAAAGCGTGCGCCGGATTGCCGTTGGCGGGCACCGCGGTGATCGTAATCGTCGCGCCATTCACGCGAGCCACGTATTCGGCCGTGTCATCGATCTGTTCCGCCAGGGCCACGGCGAGCGTATGCAGATTGTCGCCCGCACCGGCCACCACCGCGAAGCTCTGCGGGAAGCGGCCACTGTGGTTCGGCGTCGACGGGTCGGTCTCGGTAAGGCGGATGGTCCAGATTTCGCCGGCCTTCACTGTGCCGCGCAGCTCCACCGTGGCGCGGGTCGTCGCCGTGCGGACCTGCACCGCTTCGTTGCGGCCATTGTTTTGCAGCAGGTCAAAGGCGAGATCCGAATTATAGGTGCGGGTGAGCTGCGGCACCACGTTCACGTAGACCAGCGCGCCTGGCTGGCTCGTGAGGGTCACCGAGTAACTGTCGGTGGTGGGCGCGTTCGTGTAGCTGCCGGCGAGCTTCTCGTCGTCGAGGTGGTAGGAAATCTCGAAGTTGCTCGAGGCATCCGGCAGGATTTCCCACGGGCGATCGAGGGTGAATTCCTTCGTCTCCGGATTGTAGTCCATGATGACGGCCGTTTGGCCGGCGCCCTTGCCAGAGGTAATGGTGATGGTCTTGCCCGTGAGGCTCACGGCCTGCGAATTCGTGTCGTGGCCCGGGATGGAAATGTTCAGCTCGTACGACTGGCCAGGCGCGACGCCGGACGACAGGCCATCAGGCAGGAAGAAGTTCGGCCAGTAGCCCGAGCGATCCACCGGGTCGTAGTCGAAATAGGTGGTCACCCGCACGTAGAAGGTCGCGGAGGTGCCGCCGATCATCTCGGGCTTGATGTCGAACTCGAGGAAGGCGTCGCGGTTGTTGTCGCTGCCGGCATCCGGCGTCGTGCGATGGCCGGGCGCGCCGTAGTAGTCGCTGGCGAGCACCTGGCCGTTGGCGTTCATCAATTCCACGCCCACACTGCCGACATAACCGTAGTAGCCGAAGTAGCCGTAGGCATCGCCGGTGATGAGATTGCTCTTGTCGACGTCGATGATGATGTGGACCTGGCCGCCGCGGGCGATGTCGTAGACGAAGCCGTTGTTCTCGTTCAGCGAGAGGTCCTTCACCTTAATGCTGCGGCCCGTGCCGACGTCCGCCACCGAGAAGGCCGGGTTGCCGCCGGTGACCGCGCCGGTGAGGAGCGGGACGTCCTGGCCGTCCATATTGAGGAAGGTGATCAGCCACGGCTTGGCCACGGTGCCCTCGCCCGTCACGGAGACATCGAGGTTCCGGCCATCGGGCAGTTTGAAGAGGTCGAGGGCCTGCTCGATTTCTGCGGCGGTCGCCTTGACGCTCAGCAGGCCGGTGGTCTGCGGATCCACCTTTGCGTCGTTGGTCGCCTTGAAGCTCAGCGTAAAGGTGCCGCTATCCGAAACCGTGTAAACGCGCTGCACTTCGTCGTTCAACGCGCCGCCCGGGGTGACGGTGCGCACCGAGACGCCGCCCTGGATCAGCGCCGCGATGCCCCGGGCGATGTAATTGAGCGTGTGGTCGTTCGTATCGACATTCGTGGGCACCTCGTAGGTGTACATCTGGTTGTCGACCGTGATGTCCCACTTCTCGCCCGCGAGGAATCCGGATCCGCCATTCGTCCCGGCCGAGAGCTGGATGGTCGCCGTGTGCGCGTTCGGATCGGTGTGGACCAGGTGATCGATATAGTGCGGACGATTGTCGACCGGCGGCGGCACGAGGGTGTCATGCGGCGTAACCCGAAGGACTTCGACCGCCGGTCCGACCGGTGAGCCTTCGCCGAACTCCAGCGCGCTGCCGTCATTGGCCGAAACGATGACGGTGTCGCCGGACGGCGCCGCATCATAATTCACGTCGAGTTTCTGGGCGAGTTTCGTGGCGGCCACCGAGATGGCGGCGGTGGCATTCGTGGCGCCGCTGTAGCGCACCATGGTGCCCCCTTCGTTGACGATGAGGTGCCACTCGTCGTTCGCGTGCACCACGTTTTCCGGCAGGGCGGTGAGGGTGATGGTCTGTTCGTTCTCGGGCTTGGTGATGCCGGAGAAGATTACCCCGCCGTGGTCGCCACTCGCCGTGACACGGAGCGCCGGCTCGCCCGTGGTGAACGCGCCGCCGACATGCGAGAAGAAGATGCTCGTACCGGAGGCAACGGCGGTGTAGTTGTCCGCCGTGGTGGCGTCGGCATCCACCTTGCCGGCCAGCTTGGTGGCGATATTGGAGAGATCGTCGCCGGCAGCCACGATCACCGTGTAAGGCGTGCCGTTCACGGTGTAGGTCCAGTGGTCGCCCACGTTGGCAAAGCCGGTCAGCGTGCGCTGGAAGGTGCTCACCGTCGTGGCGGACTGGCTCAGGTTTTGGACCGCGGTGACGTTGAAGGTGTAGCTGTTGTTGGGCGTGCCCTCGACGATTTCGGTGATGATCAACCGCGTGCCGTCGACCGAGGCCACGTAGTCGCTGGTGGCTCCCGGGGCGCTGTTGATCTTGCTGGCAATGTCGTTCAGCACCGCCGTTGGGTCGCTGCTGCTGGTGGCGGGCGTCGAATCAAAGTCCTGGTTGTCGAAGTTTACATGCCAGACGTCGCCGGCATTCACCGGGCCGGTGAAGTTGAGGACCTTGGTTTCATCCGGCGCGCCGGCCTCCAACGTCTGGCCAAGCGTTTCACCACTGGCCGGAGTGATGGCAATGGTGAGCTTGAAGGACGGCGGCGTGGTCCCGGTGCCGGTGACCGTGACGGTGCCCGCCGAGGCATTGCCCGAGATGGAGAAGTTGCCGGCCGGCTGCGCGGCGGTCCAGGCGTTGATCAGGTCAGCCACGGTCACGTTCCCCGTCGCGTTGTAGGTAAAGTGTCCGTTCGCGCCGGTTGTCCAGGTGAGGGTCCACACTTCACCATTCCGCGGTTTGCCGAGCACGGTGGCGGTGTGAGTGGTCGCGTTGTTGGCGTTGTCGATCGTGAACTGCTCGGCCTTCTGCGCGCCATTCGGGATGCTGACACTGCCGGTCGCCAGCTTGGTGATGACGATGGTCCATTGCTCGTTCGGGGCGGAGCCCGTCTTCCGGATGCCCGCGCCGTAGTCATCGAGGTTGTTGATTTGGCGCGCCAGATCCGCGGCCACGGCCTGCAGGAGCGTCTGGCCGGCGGGCGCCGAAGCCGGGGCAAAGGTCTCGTAGACGACATTGTCCACGCTGACGGTCCAGCGCTCACCCGGATGCACGTCGCCCGTGAGTTGGACGGTGTTGCTCGTGGCGCTGCCGGTGTAGGACACAATCGAGCCCGGCGCCTTGACCGTCGGTGTCACCGAAAGCGTGCCGCTGCGCGCAGTGATCACGATGCGGTTGCCGTCGGCGCGGGCGATGTAGTCGTCCTTCGTATTGAGGCCCGTGTTGATCGCGGTAATCAGAGCGTCGCGCACGGCGATCAGCGATTCACCGCCCGTCGCGACCTGGTGCGAAGCGGTGACGCCGCCGCCGAAATTAATGGTCCACGTTTCCTTGGATTGCGGAGTGCCCGTGAGATCGATCAGCAGCGAGTTGCGCGTGGCCGAAGTCGCCGCGCCGGAGCCCAGCACGTCGAGGCTCACGGTGAAGGCCGAGGCGCGTGTGATGTGCACGCGATACGGATCCGCGGCGGTGCCGGTGCCGACCGAGGTCAAGGTGTAGCCTTGGGGGCCCGGCTGGTTGTTGATGTCGTCCTGCAAGCCGGCGATGCCGTCCGCGACTTCCTTCGGGGTCGGGTTGCCGTCGGCGACAAAATCAACCGCCGTGGGCGCGCCGGTGAGCACGAGGCGCCAGGTTTCGCCCGCGCGCGGCGTGCCGGCGATGATCAGATCAACCGAGGTCCAATTCGTCGCCGGACCCTGGAGTTGGATCGGCGTGCCCGCCACGTCCATGGCGCCGCCGGTGGGCGCGCTCGTGGTGAGCGTAAAGCCGATGGTGCCGGACTGCGGGTTGATGGTGATCGTCGCGCCATCGACGAGCGGGCTGTAACCGGCCGGAATCTTCGTGACCAGGTCGGCGGCCACTTGGTCGAGGGTCTTGCCGGTGGAGCTGACCTGGTACTCCGTGTTGTTGAGCGTGATCTTCCATGTGCCATCCGGCGCGGACGTGCCACCGGCGGTGTTCTTGAGCGTGATGGTCGCGCTGTCGAAGCCATCCGCGATCGGCGTGCCGCCGATGGTGGCGTAGCTCGGCGGATTCTCGCCGGACACCTTCACCGTGACCGTGAAGCCGGTGGTGTTGTGGACGAGGATGGTGGCGCCGCTGAACGTGGCATTGAACGCCGCGCCGAGCTGCTGCGCCAGGGATTGTGCGACATCGGCCAGCGTGGTGGTGCCGGTGGTCGGGACGGTGAGCGTGGCGGTCGCACCATTGAGCGTGACCGTCCATGTGTCGCCGGCATGCGCCGTGGTGCTGGCGTCGAAGTTGACCAGCGTGATGCTGGCATCCTGGAAGAGGATCTTGGTTCCCGAAGCGGTGGTCGCGGTGTTGGTCCGTTCCACCGTGCCGCCATGGCGCACGAGGTTCGAGATGCCGCCATAGGTGAAGCCACCCGGATCGACCAAGGTGAGAGTGCCATCATCCGTGATGCTGGAGCCGCCAAAGCGCGACGGCAGCAGGGTGAGAAGTTTCTGGCCAATGGTCTTGAGCGTGTCGTCCTGCGCCACGTCCACGGTGTAGGTCGTGCCGCGCACGGTGAGCGCCCATTGATCGCCCGGCGTCACCTTGCCCGTGAGCTTCAGGGTGAGGCTCGTATAATACGTGCCCGTGTCGGCCGGGGTGCCGATGTCCTCGTGGGCGCGCGGGTTGAGCATCGCGTCGGTGACGATGAAGGAATAGATGTCTGCCGAGCCGTCGCCCGAGCCCTGCACGCGCACATACGGCGTATCGGAGCCGACCACGCCATTGCCGATGTTCGGGTCGAAGAAGGTGTAGAAGAAGCTGTTGCTGGTCGGCGTGGGTTTCTCGAGCGACTGCGCATTGCCCAGCGGACCCGGGACGTTGTTTGGCTCGGTCTCGCTCACCGGCTCGGGCGCGAAGACGAAGCCCGACACCGGGTGGCGTTGGATGCTGACGTTCAGCGTGTAGTCCACACCTACCGGCAGCGCGCCGAGCGCCGGGGCGTTGTCGACTTGCAGGTAATAGGTACCCGGCAGCGTGAAGAGGTAGGTGAGCAGGTCGTCGTTCGGCGTGGTGCTGCCCGTGCCGCTGGCCGCGAAGTCGAGCGGATCGGAGCGGCCCGAACCCTGGGCAACGAGGCGGCCATTCTGATCGTAGAGGCGCAGCAGGCTGGCCCACGCGAGCGGATCGCCCACGTCGAAGCCGTGATCGATATCGAACGTCGCCCGCACACTGCCGCCCGACTGGAAGATCATCGTGCTGGTGACCGTGAAGCGATACATGTCCACCGTGCCGTCGCCGGTCGCCAGGATGGAGATGTGCGGATCCCAGGTTTGCAGGTGGCTGTTCGGATCCGTGTAACTCACGATATCCGGATTCGAGCTCGTGCTCCAGTTGCCGAGGTCGATGTTCTGCGCGTTGAAGGTGGCGTCGTGCACGCCGGATTCGCGCAGCACCGAGGTGCCGAAGTCGGCGTAGAAGGACTTGGTGACGAATTTTTCCGTGACGCCCGTCACCGGATCCATGCTCACGAGCAGGTCGGAATTGTTGTTGCTGAAGATGGACAGCACCGCGGTGCGGATGCCGCCGCTGCTGGTGATCTCCGGCGTGACCGAGATGCCCGGGATGGTGTTGAGCGTGGTGGCCAGCGCGGCGATGAGGTTGTCGAACGATTCGCCGCCCGCCGGCACGATGCGCTCGGCGCGGCCCAACTCGATGCCCAAGCCGTTGCTCACGATGATCCGGTAGGTGCCCGCCGGGGCGATGGTGCCAGTGACGGAGACCGCGAGGTACCGCTTGCCGCTGACCACGCGGCTGACCACGCCTTCGCCAAGGACCACGAGGTCGCTCGCCTCGGTCACGTTCACCGCATTGTTCGCGGGCTTGATGATGGCGCCCGGCGTGTCGTCATCGGCGATGCGCACGTCCACCGAATCGATGAGGCGCGTCTCGCCGTGGCTGCCGGCGATGTAGCGGAAGGTGTCGTTGTTGATCTTCACGCTCCACACCTTGCCGTCGTCGATGGCGTCGAGGCCGTTCAGTTGCACCACCGCTTCGATGAAGGAATCCGTGCTCCGGGATAGAACGGTGATGGTGCCGCCGTCGCCATTGTCCGTCGGATCCAGCACCGACGAGAAGTGTTCCACGGTGGCGTTGAAGGCGGCGCCCTCGGCGCGAACGATGTCGAGTTTGGTGCCGTCCACCATGACCACGTAGTTCGCGGCGTTCATCAGGCTGGCCAGCTTGGACGCGACTTTCGCCAGGTCATCCCCTGCTTGGGCGCGATAGGCAAACGGCGCGCCGTCGAGCCGCACCTGCCAGATGTGGCCGGCCGCCGGAGTGCCGCCGAGCTGGATGGAAATGTGCGTGTAGGCCGCCACCGGCGTGCCGACAATGGTGGTATTGGTGCCCGGCGTGAGACGGAAGGCCGGGCCACTGAGCTTGATCTGGTTCTGCCCCGGCACACGCTGGGACGTGAGGAGGTTCACCACGTCGCCCTGGATGGAGGCGATCATGCCGCCGAGAACGTCATCCGGTGTGAGGGCGAAGAAGTCGTTGATGTCCGTCACCGAGGTGTCGAACTCATGCGTGATCCGCGAGAAGTGGGTGCCTTCCTTGTCGTTATCGTTCAAGGCGCGGACAAAGATCTCTTGCGTCTGATTCCAATTGCTTGGGTTGAAGCTGACCGAGGTGATCTCATTGCCCGCGCCGTCTTCGATGCGGGTCTGGCCATCGGAGTGCAGCTTGATGGTGATCGGACCGAGCGGCTTCTTCGTCAGCACGATGTGGTAGCTATCGCGCTCGGGATTCAACCCTCCGGTGCTGCCCGGCGTGGCATTTTCGCCGACGGCGGTGTCGTTGCCGGTCGGCACGATGATCACGTTGGCGGAATCGTCGTCCACCACGTCCACGGGCAGGCCGAGGATGGGCAGATTGTCGTAGGCGCCGCTGTCCTCGCCGCTGCCGCCCTGGATGACGGTGTGCTGGATGGTCAGGAGCTGCCGGCCTTCCGCCACGGAATCATTGGGGGCGCGGATGGTGATGGTCTGCGGGATGAACCAATTCGTGCGATCGAACACCAGCGTGACGCCCGCGGCGCTGTAGATGCCGGTGTTGTTGGCCGAAAGCTCGATGCCCGCGGCGCCGGTGCGATCGTCGCTCTCGCGGTGCGGCGGACCGGCGGTGATGCGCACGCTCTCCTCCGGCGCGCGGGTCAGGACGATCTGGTAAGTGTTGCTGACCAGGTTGGCGCCGCTCGGGTCGGTCTCAAAGACACGCAGCGGACCGTTGTTCAAGCGGATCTGCACGCCGGCCGTATCGTTGTCGTAGACCTTCACCGAGAGGTCCTGCGCGAAGATGGCGTTATAGGCGCCGTCGATGCTGAAGATGCTCTGGTCGATGACACCGCTGTGGCCTTCCAGGCTCTTGCTGACGACGATCACCGGCTTGCGATCCGGGAAGCCGCCCACGTGGAAGGTATCCGTGCCCAGGCCGCCGACGGTTTCCAGAATCACGTTCTCCGGTGTGCTGACGATGAAGAAGGTGTCGTTGCCCTCCAGCGCGTCGACGGTGAGTTTCTCGATGCCGGAGTAGGTGATGAACAGGCCCGCGCCAAACACGCCCTCGCTGGTAATCACGAAGTCGTCGCCGAACTCGGTGCCGACGATGGTTAGCGTGTCGAAGCCGTCGCCGCCTTCGATGCGCACCGGCGCGTTGACGGTGTAGTCGATGAAGTCGGCGCCCTGGCCGCCGTTGATGTTGGTGAACGGCTTCTTCGGATCCTTGGGATCGACGCGGACAAAGGCGCGCACGCGGAAGGTATCGTCGTCTTCCTCGCCGAACAGGAAGAGCTCGGCGGTGTTGCGATAAACCGTGAAGCTGTCGCGGCCCGTGCCGCCATGCAGTTCCGCCGTGGCACTGATGCCATTGCTCAGGTAGCCCTTGGTGGTCAGCGTGGTCGGGAAGTAATCGTCGGGCAGCAGGCCATTGAACGGATTCGTGGCGTCGCGCGGCGACTTGTAGAGCTGGCCAACCTGGAAGGTGTCATTGCCCGCGTCGCCGAACACGGTCACCGGCGCATTGGTGTCGTCGAAGATGAAGTAGTCGTCGCCGTCGCGGCCATAGACCGAGATGCGGCCGCCGAAGGCTCCGTGATAATTCACGCGCTCGGCGCGGCCATTGGCCACCGGCATGCGGTTGGCGTCGGTCTCGAGCGAGACGATGGTGTGCGGACGGAACAGGAAGAAGTCCGGCGCCAGGGTGCCATAGATGCGCAGGCTGTCGTTGGCGTCGCCCGCCTCGGTGTCGGTGATGTTGATCACCGACGAACCCGTGCCGGAGAGGCCGATCTCGTAGATGTCGTTGTCTTCGCCGCCCTCGAGCGTGAGCGCGGCACCGATGCCGTCGCGGAAGGTCTGGATGCCGTCGACGGTGTAGTTCACGCGGATGCGGTCATTGCCCGCGCCGGTGCGGATGAAGGTCGGGCCGGTGGTGTCCTCGATGTTGACGATGTCGTTGGTGACATTCGCCACGGCCAATTCGTCGCCGGTATTGATGCTCGTGGTGCCGGCATGCGTGGAATCGACGAACACGTGGTCGTCGCCGTCGCTCAGCGAGAGTTCCAGCGATTCGAACTGCGTGTAGTGAATGCCCTGGAGCATGCCGAAGCCGTCGAGCAAGTCGGACTGCACGGTGCCGGTGAAGCCGGTGATCACGTTCGGCAGGTTGCGGCGGTCGGCCCCGGCGAACACGGAGAGCAGGTCGCCCGCGCCGCCGTTGTTGTTGCCGATGACGTTCAGGCGGGCCGGGAAGCCGTTCATCGTACTGTTGAGTGCCGGGTTCAGCTGATCCGCGGCGCTGCCCACGAGCAGCGTATCGTCGGCCGTGCCGAGGAAGAGGTTCAGCGTTTCCGAGGTGAGGTAGTGCAGGCGGCCGCCCACGCCGAAGAAGCCCGCCGTCGTCGCACCCGGAATCGTGAGGAGCGACGCGGCGGTGGTGAGATACTCGTGCGTCAGCGCGCCGCCATTGCTGTCGTGATCGTTGTCGTCGTCGATGTTGATGACGTCCACGCCGTCTTCGCCATTCACGGTCAGCTCGGCGACGATCTCGTCGAGCACGCCAAGCTGGTTATTGTTCAAGCCCGCTTGCGTACCGATGTTGATGACGTCGCCGCCCGCACCCGCGAAGATGAACGTCGAGCCCTGGATGCGGCGCACGTCGAACGTGTCCACGCCGGCGCCCGTGTTGATGCGCGTCGTGCCCGTGTATCCAGCAAAGCTGCCGAGCAGCGTGGTGGGCGGCACGGTCGGCGCCACGATGCCACCCACGCCGATGCCCGGCGTAACGGTGACGTGGTTCGCGCCGTTGCCGAGCGAGAGGACGGTGTTCTCGACATTGCCGAAATTGATCTGCGCGCCGTCGGGCAGGAGCGTGCCGGTGAGGCGCTGCTGGACCTGCATCGTCTGGACCTTGTCCGAGCCGAGGGAGAAGGCCGCTTCGCCGCCGAAGTAGGTGACCGGCTCGTTGCCGAGGTAGAAGGCCGGTTCGCCGCCCGCATACGTCGCCTGCACCGGCAGGCCGTCGGCGCCGAGGATGAGCGCGCCCGTGCCATTCACCGCGTAGACCGGTTCGCCGCGGCCATGGAAGACATCCTTCTTCGTGAGCGTAACGACGTTGCCGCTGAACTTCGCCTTGTAGCCGGAAACAGTGTTCAGCGAAGCGGCGAAGGCTTCCGCGACATCCGCCAGGGTCTGGTTGTCGCTTACCTTCACCTCGAACTTCTGACCGTTCAGGACCATCGTCCACGTCTCACCCGCGACCGCCGAACCGCCCAGGGTGATTTCGCGCACGGAGTTCGGCGTGGCGAGGCTCGGGTCGGATTTCACCACCACCGTGGCGCTGCTGCCCGCGGGCGCCGTGGTGGTGAAGGTGTCCGCCTGGTAGGTGCGCACCTTGCCGGAATCATCCAGATCAAACACCCACTGTGTGCCGTCCTTCTTGACGATCGGCTGGCCGATTTGGGCGAGCTCGCTCCCGTCGTAGAACACGCCCTCACCTGCGCGGTGCACGCCTTGCACGATGACCGTGACGCGGACGGTGGCGGTATTGCTGAGGGTGACGCCCGGAGCCAGGGTGATGACGTTGCCGTTCCGGGTGATTTGCGCGTCGGTAAGGTTGAAGACTTTCGAGCCGCTGGTGTTTTGCGGGTCGCTGATGGTGACCATCACCTGGTCGCCCGCTTGCAGGGTGCGGAAGCCGGAGAGATCGAACGAAGGTCCGGACGACCAATTGAAGACCTTCGCCAGCGTGACCTTCACGGTGAGCCCGCCGGAAACCTGGTTGCCCGGCTGCAGGTTCGCAAAGGTGATCTGGTTGCCGGATAGCTCAAATTCGTCGCGCGGCAGTGTGAAGGTCGTGGCCGGGCTGGTGATGGTTACCGAGACGATGTCGTTCTTGTTCAGCCCGCTCGCCGGCAGCGTCAGCGTCGTGGTGGTCCTCAGGTTGTCGAGGTCGAAGGTCGCGCCATAGGCTTCCAGCACGCGGTCGCCGCGGTTCTGGATCGCCGCCTGGCCGGCCTGGTGCAGGAACGGACTGATAATGTCGATGTCGAGGCGCGAGCCCGCCGCGTAGGCGCTGGCAATGGTGACGGTGTTGTGGTCGAGGTCGACGCTGTACTGGCCGGGCGTGAGCGGGACGATGGTGCCATTGCTCAGCACCACACGCACGGAGATGGCGTCGCGCGTGGTGATGTCGGTCGACAAATCGAAGACCTCGCCGGCGGCGATCGGGAGGTTCTTGAAGCTCTCGCGGTTGCCCGGGTTGGTGACGAGCTTGGTCACCGCCACATCCACATCCACGGTGCCGGCAAAGCCCACGAGAAGGGTCACGGAATTATTGGTCGCATTCACCGTGAACTGGGCCGGCGTCAGCGCGATGGTCTGGCCATTGCGAAGCACGTTCACCGACACGATGCTGTCGGAAGTCAGGTCGATCGGGTTGATGAGGAACGTGGAGCCGTTCGAAACCGTCTGGCCGGTGAAGCGCTTGTGCGTGGGCTCTTCGTAGGTGAATTCGCCACCGAGGTAGCGCACCGATTCCCCTGCCCCGTGCACCACGCGCTCGCCGTAGAAGTGCTGCACCACCTCACCCGCAGTATGTTTCAACGGCTGGCCGAGGATATCGAAGAGCTGCTGGCGCGTGTAGACATCGTAGACCAGCTCTCCGCCCGCATAGCGCAGCGTCTGGCCCGTGGCCGGGTCGATGACCGGTTCGCCGCCCGCATAGAACTGCGCATCGGCGACGGTGTAGTAAGTGACATACGTCACTTGAACCACACCGGCTCCGGCCAATGCCGTCGCGTGGATCGTGATGGTGTGGTTCGTCCCGTTGTAATCGTAATCCTTCGCCGCGATGCCGCTCGTGACGCCATTGATCACGATCTGCAACTGCACATCATTCAGCGTGGTGCCGGTGCGCAGTGCGACCGTGAGCGAGCTCGGCACGCTTGGATCCACCGAGAATTTATCCGCCCCATGCGTCTGGTTGCCGCCGCCGATGATCTTGTCGACCGCGCGCAGGTAAGTATCGAGCGTCGCCGTCGAGCCCGCGGAAATCGTGGAGTCGTCGATATTTATGGTGTCGATCCCCGGCGTGCTGGTGAGGATATCGACCGCCCGCGTCACCAGCACCGGCACGACACGCGGCACGAACAGCAGCACCGGGTGGCCCGTGTCGGTGGTGGTCTGCTGGCCGTTGTTGTCGAAGAAGAGGCGGTTGCCCGCGACATCGCCGAGCGCCGGATTTTGCAGAAGCTGGACCGGGTCTTCGATGATATTGCCGCGCTTATCGACCTGCACCACGTAGACGGCAATCTTGCCGCCCTGATCGAAGACGATCTTCTGCTGCTGGCCGGCGGCATAGCCAATGATGTGGCCGCTCGAATCGAAGGTCGGCGTGGTGTTGACGTAAACGAGCGGCGCGTTGCGCAGCAATTCGGTAAAGTCCGGATTGCTGGAAGCCACATTGACTTCCTGTTCGCTGGTGTGCGCGTCGCCGTCGAAGAACACGCGGCCCAGAATACCGTCAAGGCGACCGGCCTTGATGGTCACCGCGGAGTTCACACTGGTCAGTTCCGGCGCGCCCATCACCGCGGACGAGAACGTGACGAAGTTGACCACCCACGGGTCAGCGAGCGTGCCGGTGCCGGCGACCTGGACGCCATCGTCATCCGGAATATTCGAGAGCGCGGCGAGCGCGGCCTGCACCTGCTGCGCCGTGGCATTGTAGGCGATGGCCGCGGTGGTCTGGCCGGAGAAGGTGAGCGTAAACGTGCCGCTCGTCTGCGTAGTCCACACCGCCTGCGTGAGGCGGCCGCGCACGTCGAGTGTGTCGTCGCCGGCGCCGCCATAGATCAGCGCCAGGCCGCCCACGCTGCCGAGGTTGATGCGGTCATTGCCGGCGCCGCCATCGATGACGATGTTCTGGCCCGGCTTGTCGGCGATGGCCGGGTAAGTGCGGATGACCGTAAAGTTGTCATTGCCCGTCAGCGCCGGGTTGGTGCTGGCCGGATTGCGGCCATCGGCGAGGCGCACTTCGATGGTCTCGAAGCCCTGCAAGTCGACGCCGAAGAACGGCTGGCCGGTGGAGCCGAGGCCGGTCGGGAGGCCGATGCCTTCGATGCTCTGGTATTCGTCGAAGAGCAGGACGTTGTTTTCGTCGCGATCCTGCACGAACACCGGGTTGCCCTGGTCGTCATTGCCAATCTGGATCAGGCGCGGGATATTCGAGCGGATGCGAATCTGGCCGGCCGCCGAAAGACCCTGCTGGTTGTGGATGACGAGGCGGTCGCCCGCTTGTTCGAATTGATCGCCACCGACCACGATGAGGCGGCCCCGGATGCGCGACACGTCAAACACCGGCGTGGCCTTGAACGCGAACGGCGGCGGATCGACGGTGACTGTCTCCGGCTGCACCACTTCCTCCCGCGGCACGAGTTCGCCTACCTTGTAGGCGAACTGGAGATCCGGCACGGTGATTTCCACGGCGATGTCGAACAGCCAGCCCGTGCCAAACACCACGCGCGCCTGCAGCTTGTTCGGGTCGTAGCTGAGCGCGTTGGCGTCGACTTGCACGTTGCCGTAAGCCTGCTGCGCCTGCGCCTTCAGGACATTGACATAGTTGGCGAGGAAGGTGGCGGCCTGGGCCTTGATGTCCGGCGTGCCGATGTAATTGAGGATGTTCACCCGGAAGGTGAAGCCGGCGAGGCTGTCCACACGATCCTTGTATTCCAGCGCCGGAGGAAGCTGCACCCGGAAGGCCGGCGGCGTGTATTGGAATGGCGGCGGATCGAACACCAGCGTCGGCGGCTCGCCACCGATGTGGATGGTGTCGTCGCCCGACCCGCCCACCACGGTGGTCTCAAACAGCGGGCTGGTGGAGAGAACGTAGATGTTGTCCGGACCGCCACCGCCGTCGACTTCAATGGCCTCGATATTGGTGAAGTTGATGATGCGGCCCGCGCCCGCGATGTAGCTGTCGGTGATGACGAAGGTGTCGCCGATCGGCGTGCCGACGAGCACGATGGTGTCGGTGCCCGGACCGCCATTGATCTTCACCGGAGCGTTCTGCAGGTAGTCGTAGCGGTTCTCGCCCGCGCCGCCGAAGAGCGTGGTGAGATTGGTGATTTCGTTTTCGTCTTCCGCATTTTCACGCAGGACGAGGAAGGTCTTCAGCAGGAAGCGGTCGTTGCCGTTGCCGCCGTCGAGATACAGCTTGGCGCGGTTGTGGTTGATCTCGAAGCGGTCGTTCTGGTCGCCGCCGAGGATGGTCAGCGGCGCCGAGTTGCCGTTGGTCAGGTTGTCGGTGTCCACCACCGGCACGCCATCCGGGAATTCGAGCGTGCGGTTGCCGGTGTCGGGCTTCAGCGGGACGGTCGCCACCACCACATTGTCGTCGCCGCTGCCCATATCGATCACGGTGTAAACGACGGTGTCGTTGGAGAGGAAGTTGTCGGCGCCCGCGAGGCCGTTCACGCGCACGCGGTCGATGCCCTTGTAGCTCACGATGTCGCTCGTGGCCTTGGTGCGGTCGCCCACGGTCACCGTGCCCACGCGGCTGGCATTGGCGCCGAAGGCATCGAGGGTGATGGTATCGGGCCCGATGGTGCCGTTGGTGATCAGTTCGTCGAAGCCCGAGGTCCCGCCGGTGTCTCCGATGGTGATGCGCGCGGAGTTCGTGCCGGTGAGGTTCAGGATGTAGTATTCGTTCAGGCCGCCTTCCGCCCCCAGGGAGGTGCCGGCATTGTCGAGCGTCACCGTGCCGGTGAAGGCGAAGACATTGTAGAGGATGCTGCCCACCGTGATGCGGCCATCGACGTCGTTGACCACCATTACGTTGTTGCTCGCGCCGCCGGTGAGTTCGGCGTGTTCGAAGATGACGGAGTTGGTGCCCGGGTTCAGCGTGCTCTCGTAGATGGAGCTGGCCGACCACGTGTCGCCGCGGTCGCGCAGCGCGAAGCTGACTGGCGCGCCGAGCGCAAGGTAATCCGGATCTTCCGCATCGATGAGCCGTTGCTGTTCCGCCTGCTCATCGAGGGCGTTGGCCTTGAAGAAGGTGCCGCCCCCAACCATGCGCGAGGAGTCGGTGGTGAAATCCGGCATGTCGAAGTTCTGGCCGTTCAGCGTGATGGCTACGCGCCACGCACGCGAACCGCTGCCGGTCGGCAGGCTCGTGACGGTGACGTCGGGCAGGAGCGCATTGCCATTGTCGTCGCGCAGCGCTTCGAGCGCCTGCTCGATCAACGCCGGCGAAGCGTTCCATGCGAGCGACGCCGTGGTCTTGCCGCGGAAGGTGATGGTAAATTGTCCGGCGGTGGCATTCGTCCACAGATCCTGCACCGCGCTCATGGTGAGGATGGTCTTCGAGGCGATGGAGACCTTGTCGTCCGGACCGGTGATCTCCGGGATGCCCTGCAGCGTGGTGGCCACCTTAATAAAGCGGACCTTCCACGGATCCTCCGGCGTGCCGCTGCCCGTCACATCCACCTGGTCGATGCTCGCGAGACCTTCCAGCGCGCTCTTCACCGTGACGGCGGTCGCGGTGGACGGATCGATCGGCACCGTGAGCTCATTGTTGAAGGTGAGCTGGAAGGAGCTGGCGCCTGGCGTGACCGAGATGAGCTGCACCTGATTCGCCAGGTAGTGCGTGCGCGGCAGGACGGTAACGCCGCCATCACCCACGACTTTGCCGATCACCAGCGCGTTGCCGAACAGGCCGATGTCCGCATCCTGGCGCTCGGCGAGCGTATCGTCGCCGCCGGTATCCATGAACACATCATGGCCTTCTCCGCCGGTGACGCGGTCATTACCCGCGCCGCTGTTGAGAATGTCGTCATACGGCGAGCCGATCAGCACGTCGTCGCCGTTGTTGCCGATGAGGTTTAGCGCGGCGAGGTCGCCGAAGGAGTTGCTATCCGTGGGATCGGTGTCCGCGATGCCCGCGGCGTTGATGCGGTCAGCGCCATCGCCGGCGTCGATGATGATGGTGTCGCCCTCGCCGCGGACTGGGTTGGCGATGACGAAGTCATTCACACCCTGGCGATTCACCGAGACGCTGCTCATCTGGCCGTCGCGCGGGTCGGTCTCCGACAGCGTGAAGAAGTCGGCCAGATTGTCTCCCTTGATCAGCACCGTGTCCTTCGCGCGGTCATTGGAATACTGGAAGACCGGGCGCGTGATGACCTTGTCGTCGGTGGTGTCGTTCGGCGTGGCATCGATGTTTTCCGTCCCGACCTGCACCGCCTGGCGGCCCATATCGAGCGTGAGGCGGGTCACGCCGGTGTCCTTGAGGCTGTCGATTTCGAAGCTGTCGGCGCCGAGGCCGCCATCCACCGCGACGTTCTCCACGCCGTTGGCCTTGATGCTGCCCTTGTTGTTCAGCGTGAAGAGCGCCTGGTTCTGCGCGCCGAAGCCGATCTTGATCGAGTCACCGCTGACGGTGGCGGTGAGTTGCAGGGTGTCGGAATCGTTGCCGTCCGCGGCGAAGATTTCCGTGCCGAGGTTGTCGGCATTGAGCTGGAAGAGATCGTTGCCGATGCCGCCGTAGATCTTGTCGGCGCCGCCATTGCCGACGATGAGGTCGTCGCCGTCGTCACCGCGCAGTTCGTCATTGCCCGAGCCGCCATAGAGCTGGTCGTTGCCGGTGCCGCCATAGATCCGGCCATCCTTCGACGTCTTCTGGAATAGGAAGTCGTTGCCGTCGCCGCCATAGATCTCCACGCCCGCGAGGCTCGAAACGGTGATGCCGTTGAAGGTGATCGGCGAGCTCAAGGTCTTCGGCGTATCGGTGAACGCGGACTTGCTGACGTTCTGGATGAAGTCACTGCCATCGCCGCCGAAGAGCCGCGCCGGTCCATCACCCGCATAGATGATGGCATCGTCGCCCGCGCCGCCGTTGATGACCACCGGCGAGGTGACGCCCGGTCCGATGATGAAGTCGTCCGCGCCATCGCCGCCGTCGCCCACGATCTCGCTCACGTGCTCGAACACGTTGCTGCGGCCCATGGAAGTGACCTTCACGATTTCATCGCCCGCCGTGCCGCCAATGTGCTCGACCAGGTAGTTTTCGTTCGAGGCGCCTTCGCCGATGCCGCGGTTCGCATTGCGCGAGCCGGTATTCAGCACCAGGCGGCCGCCATTCCAATCGCGCGGGTTGCTCTCGCTGCCCGCGAGGTAAACCGGCTTCGGCAATTCGAGGTAGCCGATGGTGAAGGTGTGGCTGACCGTGATGGAGAAGAAGAAGAGGTCGATCTCGGCATCGACGGTCAGCTCGATCGGGATGGTGCCGTTGCCCTCCGCGTGGAAGTGCGCGTTGAGGGAAACGCCGATGTCGATGATGATCAGGTGCGCCTCGACGCCACCGCCAAGTTGCAGGTCGAAGATGTAGTAATCGTTGCCGATCTTGTCCTTGGTGACGATCGAGGTGATCGAGAAGTGGAAGCCGCCCTCGATGCCGAGCGTATCGTTGCCGATCTGCATGTGGCCGTCCACCGCCACGCTGAAGCTGCCGGTGGAATCCAGCCAGCCATTGGCGTGCAGACCGGCGAAGCCGAACAGATCAACGCCCGCGTCAAAGTCGAAGCGCCAGGAGTTGAAGGCCGAGACACGGATGGAGACGCTAGCGTCGAACTTCAGAATCTTCAGGATTTCGATGTGGCCCGCGACGTTGAGATAGAATCCGGGCTGGACGCCATCGCGCAGGGCGCCGGTGGTGTTGAGCTGGAAGCGGCCCGACGCCGAGATCTCGAATACGGCCACGCTCGCATTCAGGCTTACGCCGATGTCGAGCACGATGCCGCTGGAGTACACCGCGGCCAGGCCATGCGCCTCGAAGCTCAGGCCGCCGAGATAGAAGGAGACATCAAATTGGATGCGGATGCCGTCGGCGCCGATGAAGATGGAGATGTTGCCGTCGCCGCGCGCAAAGCCGAGGAACGTGACGGAGCCGCTGATGCCGATCAGCAATCCGCGCTCCACGGTAAAGCTGCCCACCGTCTGCGTGCTGGAGGTCGTATTGATGGAGAAGGTTGCATCCACCGAGAATTGCAGCCCCACCGCACCACCGAAGTCGGCGCCCAGCGAGAGCGACAGCCGCGCCACCAGACCCTGGCTGTTAATCCGCAACGCGCCGTTCACATGCACCTGGCCCAGCGGCCCAATGACGGCTTTGGCATCGGCGATGATCTCCAGCTCGGAGTCGCTGATGTGGAACTCGAACGTACCGTCCAGGGTCACGGTATCGGCGATGTTGAGCGAGCCGCGGAGCTTGAGGGTGAAGCCGTTCGGGATCGACACCATTGTCGTCGTGAGATTGCCGGCGGCATCGCGTACGAAGCGGCCGGTGTTCTCATCGATGGCAAAGGTCTCCACCCTGGAGTGCGGCGCCGCGGTCGCGAAGCTATTGAGCTCGGCCAGGAATTCACCCGAGATGCGGACGCCCGGGATGCCGTCGGCGACGCGAATAAGGTAGATGCGGCCAACGACGCCGGTGTCGCCATCATTCGGGCCGACGAAAATCGACAAATTGACGGCACCGGAAACAGCGCCGAGGACCGGGATTTCGCCACCGACGGCGCCGGTGATGACGAAGCTGCCGCCACTCCCATTAACCTCCGCCTTGATCTGCAGGAAGCCCGTGAGCGTGAGGACCTCGGCGATCTTCAGTTCCGCATGGATGGTCGCGACGAAGTAGATGGACGGTGCCGCGGTCGGATTGACCTTGCCGTCCAGACCCGGCGCACTCGCGTAGACGGCAATCGTGGTCGGGTCGCCCGGAGAGAGATACGGCAGGAACGACTGCGGCACATCGAAGGACTGATCCGCGAACGTGGTGTTGAACATCAGCGACACCGACCCCGTCATGGAGAAGATCGTGCCGATATTCGGGATGCCGATATCCCCTCCCCGGCTCACACTCAGGAACCCGGCCACGCCTGGGATTTCGCCCGGACGCGTGGTCTGGGCGATGATTTCGATCAAGCCGGTGGCTTTGCCGTAGGTGATCTGGTTGTCGCCCACCCCGAAGGACAACTCGGCATCCATGAAGATCTCGAAGCGCGCCGTGGTGATGCGCATGTAGAACAGGCCGCGGGCGCGGAAGAGATCCGTGTCCGTACCCGGGGCGCGGATGCGCGCGGAGCCGAGCAGTTCCAGCGAGAAGCTCTGCGGCGCCAGCTGGTAGGTGCGCTCCAGCGGACCGCCATTCGGGCCCAGGCCGGGCAGTTTGATGGTCTCGGTCTTGGTCTGCGCGGTGGTGTTGATTTGCACCGTGCCCTGCGCCGTGAGGAACACGCCGAATTTCTCCAGCGCCACGAGGTTGGTGGTGATGGTGGCCACGCCCCAGATCTGCGGGGCCGGGCCGGTGGTGCCGCTGAGATCGAGGATGAAG
>FTAY01000011.1_pt1 | contig 42359 bp, 19 predicted proteins | sample 1639231 | NCBI WGS metagenome assembly FTAY01 (sample SAMEA3914864, study PRJEB12502) | metagenome | biome: forest; material: soil | place: USA | collected 2012-03-12 | depth 0.3 m
CGTTTGCGCGGAGCGGCGCGGTGATGGGCAGCAGCCCCTCGGCCCGTGGGCTCGATACGCTGGACGTGGAGATCCGCGGCGAGGACGAGGGCGAGGACGAGGTGTGGGTGCGCTTCCAGGATTTCAAGGCCGGGGTGAAGGAGAAGATCCCGGTGGCGTAAGGCGCGTTGCGCGCAAAACATCCAACACCCAACACTCAACATCCAACACTCAATGTCCAATGGCGTAAGCGAAGCGGCGGGGCGGTCCTGGGAGCACCGCCGTTCCGGCGGCTTCGAAAAAATAGCGCGAAGCGCCAAAAATCTTGTCGCGCCCAAAAAAACGGCGCTTCGCGTTGTGCTCACGAAGCCGCCCGAAGGGCGGCGCTCCCAGGACCTGCCCGCCGCTTCGCTGGCGTCTTTCGTGTTGGGTGTTCTCTCCCCTTCCGCATGAGTCTCTTCGACTGGATCGATCACCGCACGGGTTACCGCCAGCTGCTCCGCACGGCGCTCTACGAGCATGTGCCGGGCGGGGCGCGCTGGCGCTACATCTGGGGCAGCACGCTCACGTTTGCCATCGTGGTGCAGTTCATCACGGGCGTGTTTTTGTGGATGAATTACAGCCCGTCGGCGCAGACGGCGTGGGAGAGCGTGTACTATATCAATGAAGTGCTGCCGGGCGGCTGGTGGCTGCGGGGGATTCATCATTTCATGGCGCAGCTGATGGTGCCGCTGCTGGTGCTGCACTTCATGCAGGTGATCGTCGACGGGGCGTACAAGGCGCCGCGCGAGTTCAACTATTGGTTCGGGCTCGGGCTGCTGTTGCTCACGCTCGCCATCTCGCTCACGGGCTATCTGCTGCCGTGGGATCAGCGCGGATACTGGAGCACGAAAGTGGTGACGAATCTCGTGAGCGGCGTGCCCGCCGTGGGCGACAGCCTGCAGCGGGTGCTGGTGGGCGATGCGAATTACGGGCACCACACGCTCACGCGCTTCTTCGCGCTGCATGCGGGCGTGCTCCCGGCGGCGCTGGTGGGGCTCATCGTGCTGCACATCGTCCTGTTTCGAAAGCACGGGCTCACGGCGAAGCTGCCGAAGCGCCGGCCCGACACGATGTTCTGGCCGGATCAAGTGCTGCGCGACGGCGTCGCGTGCCTGGCCGTGATGCTAGCGGTGCTCGGGCTGGTGTGGTGGTTTCGCGGCGCGGAACTCGGCGCCCCGGCGAATCCCGCGGAGCCGTACGAAGCGGCGCGGCCCGATTGGTATTTCCTGTTCCTCTTCCAGTTTCTGAAATTTTTCAAAGGGGAGCATTTGATCTGGGGCTCGCTGATCCTCCCGGGGTGCGTGTTTCTGCTGCTCATGCTCATGCCTTTCCTCGGGCGCTGGAAGCTGGGGCATGCGTTCAATTTGTTCGTCATCGGCGCAGGGCTGATCGGCTTTGCCGTGCTCACGAGCATGGCGTTTTACCACGATGCGCGCGACCCGAAGCACGCCGCCGCGGTGGCGCTCGCGCACCAAAATGCGGAGCGCGCGAAACAGCTCGCGCACGATCGGCAGGGCATCCCCACCGAGGGCGCGCTCTCGCTGCTGCGCACCGATCCGCTCACGCAAGGGCCTCGCCTTTTCGCCGAGCACTGCGCGAGCTGCCACACGTATGCCGGGCACAATGGCGTGGGCGTGATGCCGTCCCTCCCCAGCGCTCCGCTCACCGCGCCGCCGGGCGAGCCGCCCTCGGCGCCGGACCTCGCGGGCTTCGGCTCGCGCGCCTGGCTGCGCGGGTTCATGGATCCGAAACAGATCGAGACGCCGCGCTATTTCGGCCACACGATTTTCGTGCTGCCGAAGGCGGGCGAAAAGAAAAGCCGGATGGTGCGGGTGATTATCGACGACGTCGCCGCCTACAGCGCGGAGGAAAAAGCGCAGCTCGAGAAAATCCTCGCCGCCATCAGCGCCGAGGCGAAGCTGCCGTCGCAGCGCGAGGACGACAAGCGCGACGCGGCGATCATCGAGGAAGGGAAAAAACTCCTCGCCGATGTGACGCTCGATTGCACCGATTGCCACGCCTTCCACGAAACGAAAGGCGGCGCCGGCCCGGACTTCACCGGCTACGGTTCCGCCGAGTGGCTGAAAGGCTTCATCCGCAATCCCGCGCACGAGCGGTTCTACGGGAAGAAGAATGACCGCATGCCCGCCTTTGGTGAGGGCAGCCGCGTCACGCCCGAGCAGCTCGATCTGCTCGTGAAGTGGCTGCGCGGGGAGTAGCGCCCGCAGACTTGGGATTACCCACATCTGCAGGAAGATATTTGAGCGGCGGGCAGACAACGTGGGCCGGGGTTTTCAACCCGGCCCACGTTGTCGCCCCGCCGTTTCGCATCGCTTCCGACTTGGGAGTCATCCTGAGGTCTCCTCCGCGCACTCCGCGTCTTCGGCGTTCTCCGCGGTCATATTACCGCGGAACTCGCGGAAGGCGCGGAGTGCGCGGAGGGCGCGAACAAGGCAAAGCGGCTGGAAGCCGCTTCTACGAGCGCCCGCCTTGCCAGCATTTGGCAAATTCGCTAGCCCTTTCCGGACCTCGGACCCCATCACCCAATGCCGCCACTCCCGCTTCCCCGTTTTCGCAGTCTCACTGTATGGCTTATGCTGCTTTTCGGAGCCTTGCTCGGCCCTGCTGCGCTACGCGCGGCTAATTCCCAGGTGATCAATCCCAGCCTCCCGATCACGGCGGACGTGGGCTCGGTTTTCGTCTACGACTCGAGCCACATCTTTTACCTCGCCGATCCCACCGTGGACGGAAGGTTCGATCTCTACATGGTGAGTTCGCCGGGCGGAACCCCCAGCTTGCTGGCGACGTCCGTCCTTTCGTTTCAGTACGTTTCCACCAGCAACGTCGACGCCGTGATCTGCCTGGTGAAGACGGCCAACGCGCAGGAACTCTACCGGGTATCTTTCAATGCGCCGTCGCTAACGGGGTTCATCTCTGGACCTTTGGTCGCCGGCGGAAACGTGGTTTCCTTCCAGATCATGGGGCCCGCGAATGGCCTTGGTCCCAGCGCGGTATTTTTGGCGGATAAAACAACGGACGAAGTGTTTTCCCTCTATTCGTTTTATCTCCAGGGCACGGGGAACTCCGCCAACGCGATCAATAGTCCCCCGGTCGCGGGGGGAGACGTGATCGCCTACCAAGTTCTCTCCGACACCGCCCACACCGTCCTCTTCATCGGGGACCTCGTGACCAATGATACCTTCGAACTCTTTAGCGCCGTCCTGGGCACCACCGGGAATACGAAGATCAGCGGCGCCATGGTGGCCGGTGGCAACATCACCGCGCTGCAGGTGAGCCCGGACAAGAGCCGGGTGGCTTTCATCGCGGATCGGGAGGTGGACGAAAAATATGAGCTCTACAGCATGTCCGTGGCCGGGGGCACGGTCGACAAGCTCAGCGGAACGCTCGCTTCCGGTGGTGACGTGACCGCTTTTCAATATACGCCGGATGGACGGAAGGTGATCTATATCGCGGATCAGGATGCCGACGGGACCTTCGAGCTCTACAGCACCTCGCCTCTGGCCGGACCGAATGTGAAAATCAGCGGGCCGCTGGTCGGAGGCGGCAATGTGGCTTCGTTTCAAATCAGCCCGGATAGCTCGCGCGCGGTCTATCTGGCGGACCAGGCCACCGACGGACGGACGGAACTCTACTCCGTGCCCGCGGGCAGCGGCACGCCGGTGCGGCTGAATGGCAATCTCCCGGCCGGCGGCAACGTCACCTCTTTCCAGATCAGCTCGGATAGCGCCGTGGTGAATTACCTCGCGGACCAGAATGCGGACGAGGTCTACGAGTTGTTCAGCGTCTCGCTCGCGGGCGGAGCTCCGTTCCGCGTCAACGCCGCGCTTCCGCTCAATGCGGATGTCACGGCCTTCTCGAGTATGCCCGGGAGCTCCAGCGCGGCCTACATCGCCGATCTGAACAACGATGAAATGTTCGAGCTCTTCTCCACGCAGCTCCCCTCGCGCTGGAAGAATGCCGGCGGGAGCTGGGACAGCTACCCGAATTGGCAGGGCGATCTGCCCGATTCGGCGATCGATGCAATCATCGATAGCCCGAGCCTGGTCACCGTTGCGGGCAATTCGCTGCGCGAAGTTTACAGCCTCACGCTCGGCGGCGGGGCGCAGACGTCGATCCTCGAGTTGCAGAATGGTGCGGTCATCTCCGCGTTGCATGGGCTCGCGCTGCTGAATGGTGGCGTGCTCGCGGGCGATGGCACGGTTTCCACCGGCGGCACGAGTCTCGCGGTGCCGGCGAATGCGGAGATCAGCGCGGCGAACGGCGAGAGCCTCGCCTTCGCGAGCGGCGCGGTGACGAATGGCGGGCGCGTGGAGGCGCTGGGCAATGCGCTGGCGCCCGCGGAGGTGGAATTTTTCGCGCCGGTGACGAATGCCAATGGCACCGGCTTGATTACCGGGCACGACGCGGTGCTGCGCTTCAATTCGGGCCTCACCAACCAGGGCTCGCTGACGTTCAGCGGCGGGTTCAATGATGTCTTTGGCGACATCGCGAATGCCGCGGGGCCAGGGCGCATCATCGTGAGCGGCGGGGCGAGCGTGACGTTTTACGACGACGTGGTGAACAGCGGCAGCGTGCAGGTGAGCAGCGTGGGCGGCCTGGCGGGCACGGCGATTTTCTTCGGCGGGTTTTCCGGCAACGGCATCGCCGGCGGCGGGCGCGTGTTTCTCGAGGGCGATACGCGGCCCGGCTTCAGCCCCGGCACCATGAGCTTTGGCGGCGACGTGAGCCATGGGCCGCAGGCCACGCTGCATGTGGAGATCGCGGGGACCACGCCGGGCGCGCAGTACGACCGGCTGGTCGTGTCCGGCCAGCTGACGCTCGCGGGCACGCTGGAGGTGACGCTGCTGAACGGCTTCGTGCCGGCGGCGGGCATGGAGTTCGATTTGTGGGACGCGGCGGCGGTGTCGGGCGGGTTCGACACGGTGCAGCTGCCCGCGCTGCCAGCGGGCTTGTTCTGGCAGACGCGCCGCCTCGGCACGGAGGGCGTGGTGTCCGTGGCGGTGACGCCTGAGAACTATGCGTCGTTTGCTTCCTTCCATCATCTCACCACGCCCGCGCAGGGCGACCAGGAAGGCGACGGCCTGCGCAACGATCTGGAATACGCGCTGGGCCTCAATCCCGTGACGCCCACCGCCGCGACGGCCGCCGGTCTGCCGGCTTTTACCAAGGCGGGCACCAACGATGTGTTTTCCTTCCAGATGCCCACGCTCTCGTCGCCCGACGTGGAGCTGCGCATCGAGTCCTCGCCCGATCTGGTGAACTGGACCGTCCTCGCCACGCGCACCGGCGGGAATGCGTGGAGCGGCCCGGCACCCGTGGTGCTCACGCCCGCCACCGCCGGCTACGAGACCGTGACGCTCACGCGCCCGACTCCGGGCACCACGCGCCAGTTTTACCGGCTGTCGACGCGGCTGCTGCCGTGAGAGACGGGGGGGTTATGGCTGATGGCTAATTGGCGCGCAGCCTCTCCGCAGTACCGCTAGCCCGGATTCAATTGAATGGTGCAATGGTGCCCTTGCGCGGGACGCGATCTGGACTGCGGCGGCATGACGCCGCTCTGGCTGGGTGTACGGGCGGGAAGACCGATCGAGCCGCTCGACCTCACTCATCTGTGCGATCTGCGTTGTCTGTGGCGTCTGCGATAAATGACCGTGGATTTCGCGAAGGATGCGGAGGAGTGAATCTTGGCGCCTTGGCGTGAGTCCATTTTGCCTCACGCCAAGCCGCAAAGACGCAAAGGTCCGATGGGCGAATGCCCCGGGGCTCGGGCGGTTTTCCCGCCCGCAGTCCCAGCCAGAGCGGCGTCATGCCGCCGCCGTCCAGATCGCGCCCTTCGTTACACGCCGGGGCTTGCCATCCTGCCCAAAACGGCCTGTCCTTAAAATCCCAATGAAGAGGCACCTTATCCTGATCGCTTTTGTCCTGCTGGGGCTCGTCGTGGCAGCTCCGGCCCAGCTGGGAAACAAATCCCCGGGCTCCGCGCCCACGGCTGATTTCATCGGCCCGGAGAGCCTGATGGCGCTCATCCCTCCCAATCTCGAGGTGATCAAGGGAACCAAGATCAACAAGGTGGCGGCGTCCCTCGCCAGCGATGCCATGAAGTCCGGCACCAAAGGCAAAACCGCCCAGATCCGCATCAAGGTGGAGAAGGTCGTGGCCAACACCGCCTACCGCCAGAAATTCCTGATTGAAACCGAGACCGATCGCCTCGTGTTTCGCGGCAGCCGCTGCAATTATAAAGTCTACGCCTACTTCGCCACGGGCCAGGAGGCCGACCTGGTCAACGTTCGCCACGGCGCCACCATCACCGTCATCGGCACCTTGGTGCGCACGGACCTCGCACCGCCCGACCGCAGCGATACGTTGGTCATCGATTTGAAAGACTGCCAGATCGTCCCCGCCAGCCGCTGAGCCTCATCGCTGCGACCGCCGGCGGGCCACCCGATGCCTCCGCGCGAACGGACGCGCTTCGCTACTTCCTCCGCAGCACCACGAAGGGCGCCCAGCCTTCGCGGGTGACGCGCAGCCATTCGGTGAAGCCTTGCGCGGCGTAGTCCAGGTCGGCGAAGTTATCGTAATCGGACACGATGTATTGCACCTCGGACGGCACCGGGAGCGCGTGGTCCGGGGCCCGCATGTCGCGCAGGCAGAGCACGCGGTTGGTGGCGTAGCGCGGGCCGAAAAAGTAAATGTCCTCCGAGTTGAAGCTGCTCATGGAGCCAAACGTGGTGGGCGAGGCGGCGCGCGCCACGGCCAGCTGGCACAGCTCGCGCGTGCTGTAGTCTTCGCGCAGCACGAGTTTTTCCGCGGGGCGATCGCTCCAGCGGCAGTCGGCCACGAGCGTGTGCGGGCGCTGCAGCTTGGCGATCTGCGTGCCCAGCCAGGAGCGCTCGTTCTCGGGCGTGCGGCGCACCAGGTTCCCGGAGAAGAGCACCGTGTAGGCGAGGCCGGTCCCGATTTGCAGCACCAGCGCCAGGCCGCGCACCCAGCGCCATTCCAGCAGCAGCGCACTCAGCGGCGCGCCCGCGAGGAGCGTCCCGCACAGCAGCCGGACCACGCCGCCCTGCTGCGTGCGCAAAACGGCAAAGCCGAGCAGCACCGCGGATACGGACAGCAGGCTCAGCGCGGGCGCCAGCCGGGGCCGCACTCCGGGCCGCGTGGAGGCTTCCAGTTCGCGGCGCCGCGAGGCCACCCAGGCCGCGCACAGGCCGGGCACGTAGAGCAGCAGCCCGACGGGATTCAGCCCCGTGTTGGGCCGCAGCGCCCCGCGCGTGAAAGAGTAGTATTCATCGTCCTCCGGCAGGGTCTCCGCGCCGCCGAGCGTCCACACGGTCTTCTGCAACAGGTGCGCGTAGGCATCCAGCATGCCGCCAGGCAGCCACAGCGGATCCAGCAGCGTCCCACTCGAGGATCGCAGCACGCGCGTCCACACCGCCACCGGCCGGAAATCGTGGCTCAGCGTCGCTTTCAAATCGGAGGGCCCGCGCAGGTCGCGGTACCAATAATAGTTGCTCGCGTAATTCCACGCCACCGTGGAGCACAGCAGGCCCAGCACGCCGCCCAGCGCCATGGCGCCCAGGCTGCGCCACGCGAACGCACGCCGCCCGCCGGCCCATAGCACGAAGAGCAGCAGCAGCGGCGCCGGCAGCGCCATCACGTTTTTGGCGCCGCAGGCGAGCACGATGCAAAAAACGGCCCAGCCGAAGATCGCGCGGTCCGCGCGGGATTCCTGCCCGCGGCCGGGCGAGGCCTCCACGGCGAGATAAATCGCCGCGCCCGCCCACATCGTCGCAAAGAGCGCCTCCACGGCCACGTCGAGCAGCGCGGAGTTGGCCAGGAAAATCGCGCCTGCCGCCACCGCCGAGCCGGCCGAGACCCCAAGCCGCCACGCGATGGCCGCGACGATCCACACGATGATCATTTTCGTGAAGACCGTGAACACGGAGTACATCACGAAACTTTGCGCATACCACACGCCGGGAGAGCACAGGCCCTCGCTGCCGAAGACAAAGCCGTTCACGCGCGGATTCGTGGACGGGAAGGGCAGCGCCGAGGCGTACTCCCGCCAAAAGAGCGGCATCGTCCAATGATACGTGTCGCCATACGGCGCCACGCCCGAGCGCAGGATCTCCAGCCCCACGGCAAAGAGCACCGCCAGCACGAGCATGAGCGCGGGCACCGGATTCTCACGCGGAAAGGCGAGGACCGCGCGCCAGGCCTCGCGCCGGTCGCTGGCGGCATCCATCGCGGGAAAGAGCGGCTCCCCGGCTCCCGCGATTCGCCGCGGCAGCATCCTTTGCCGCGCGAAAAATGTGAGTGCCGTGAGCCCGGCATTGGCGAGGAAGAGCGTCGTCGGGCCCAGCTGGTGCACCAGCGAAAGCGCCTGCACGGACACGAGAATCTGCGCCGCCGCATAGGCGAGCATGATGAGCACCCGCGCGAGCCACGATCGCCCCACTCCACCCGCCGCCACCGCCGCTCCACTGGCCAAAGCAAGGGCGTAAAAAAGAGGAAGGAGCACCAGACTCATGGGCGCGGGACGCTTTCAGGCAGGGCTGGGAGCGGCAAGGGAAAAAGTGGGCGGGTGGCGGGTGACATAGGGCCTATAAGGCCTATAGGCCCTATGCGAATCTCGCGGGCCGCCACGCCACTCGCCACCCGCCACACCTGCTAATCCCGAAACACCACCGTGCGATTTCCGTGCAGCAGCACGCGGTCGGCGAGGTGCCAGCGGACGCCGCGGGCCAGGGCCTGGCGCTCGCAATCGCGGCCGAGGCGCAGCAGATCTTCCGGCGGGTGGAAGTGCTCCGCGCGAATCACCTCCTGCTCCACGATCGGGCCGTCATCGAGCTCGGCGGTGACGTAGTGGCACGTGGCGCCGATCAATTTCACGCCGCGCTCCCACGCGCGCTGGTACGGATTCGCGCCGATGAAGGACGGCAAAAACGAGTGGTGGATATTCATGATGCGCCCCGGCCACCGCTCGCACACATCCGCCGGCACCACCTGCATGTAGCGCGCGAGCACCACGAGGTCCGCGCCCGCGTCCTCCCAGATGCGCTCCATTTGCGCAAAGGCCGCGGGTTTGTTCGCCGCGTTCACCGGCACGTAGTGAAAGGGCAGCCCCTCGCGCTCCACGTCGCGCCGGAAATCCTCGTGGTTCGAAATCACGCCCGCCAGCTCGCACCCCAGCTCGCCCGAGCGCCAGCGCCACAGCAGGTCCGCCATGCAGTGCCCGAGCTTCGAGACCATCAGCAACAGCCGCATCTTCTCGCTCTCGCGCCGGATGCTCCACTGCGCGCCCAGCTCCGCGGCAATCGGCGCAAACGCCGCCCGGAGCTGCGGCAGCGGCAGCCGCAGCGTGGGCGTCTCGATGGCCATGCGCGTGAAAAACCACCCCGCCTGCGCGTCGGTAAATTGGTGCACTTCATCGAGATTCCCGCCCTGCTCGGCGATGAACGCCGTAATCCGCGCCAGCAGCCCCACGCGGTCCGGGCAGGAAAGTTTGAGCAAGGTGATGGGCATGGTGGTGGTGGAGTGAAAGCGAAATGGCGGGTGGCGCGCAAGGCAGTGTGTGCTACGCGACGCCAGTCTCCCCCAGCTGCCCCGCCCACTTCCCGAGATACACCATCCGCCCGAGCAGCCGCGCCAGCTCCGAGGGCTCGCGCTCGCCGCCCGCCAGGCGCGCGCGGGCTTCGGACAGCGGGGCCTGCAATTCCGCGGCGGCGGCGTCTACGCGCGCTTGCACCGCAAGCCGCTCCGGCTCCAGCAGCGAACGCGCGAGCGGGCTCGTGACGGCCGCGAGCCGTGCGGAAAATTGCTGCGCCGCCTGCCGCGCGCCCGCGACTTCCATAAAGAGATCCCCCAGCTCCGACGGCGTCGCCGCCGCGAGCGGCAGCACCTCCGGATGCTCCAGCTCCAAAAAATGCCGCAACCGCGCCGCCGGATCGCGCAGCGTCTGCCACGCCGCATTCAGCTCCGTAAACGCCCCCGCCGCCCCGCCCGCATCCGGATGCCGCTCCGCGCTCAGCGCAAAAAACCGCGCCTTCAACTCCTCCGCCTCCAGCCACGGCGCACGGGCGAGCGAGAACGTGGCGAAATGATCCGGCAATGGCGGCATCCGCGCACCCTCCGCAATCCGTGTGCGATCGTCGAGCACGCCGCACGCCCGTAGAAGCGGCTTCCAGCCGCTTTGCCCTGTTCGCGTTCCCCGCGTTCCCCGCGTTCTCCGCGTTCTCCGCGCACTCCGCGAGTTCCGAGGTAATATGACCGCGGAGAACGCGGAAGACGCGGAGGACACGGAGGAGACAAGGCAGGCCGCCCCTCCACCTCATCGGTGTTATCTGCGCCATCTGCGGCATCCGCGGTAATATTACCGCGGATATCGCAGATGGCGCAGATAACACGGATGAGGCGAATCCCGGTTCCTCCCGTCCTGTCTTGCCGACGCTCCAAAGCGCCTGGAAGGCGCTTCTACGAGCTTCGGTCCTACGCCGAAAAACTCTCCCCGCACGAGCAGTGCGCCTCGGCGTTCGGGTTCGTCACCTTGAAGCCGCCTTTTTGCAAATCTTCCGAAAAATCCAGCACGCTCCCGCTCACGAATAGCGCGCTCTTCGGGTCCACGACCACGCGCACTTGCTGCGAGAGCACCATGATGTCGCGGTTCGCCGGGCCGTCCACCAGGTCCATCTTATATTGAAGCCCCGAGCATCCGCCGCCGATCACCGCCACGCGCAAGGCGCCCTGCGGACGCCCCTGCCGCGTGAGCAGCGAAGCCAGCTTCGTCCCCGCCTTTTCCGTCAGGCGCACGAGCTTTTCGTTGCCCATTTTGAAATTGGGAGCCGCCGCCGCCGGCACATTCGCCGTCGCCGGAGCGGGCACATTCGTGGTCGCATCAGTCATTCCGCCGCACCTTACGCGATCCCGCGCCGCGCGAAAGCGCGAAAGCGCGCCCCCCCGTAGAAGCGGCTTCCAGCCGCTTTCTCGTGCCCCTCGAACGCAACGCGAATGCGCCTGTAAAGGGGGACGTCGACGAGCGCGTCTACTTACTTTCCGGTCATGCAAAACTTTAGTTTGTTCCAATTGACGAATCCCCCCATTGAGGTTTCTTCTCGGCGCGGTGTTGCCTGGCACGCTCGACTTGTTCCGTCCGTCCGTCCGTTCGTCCATCCGTCACCGCGATCAGCGTACGCAGCCTAACCGCTTCATGACGCCCACTACCCTAACGTACCGGATCTCCGCGGCTTTTGTACGCCAGCTTTCCCGATGGCTTGCCTGGGGCTCTGTCTTCGCCGCCGGAGCCCTGCCGGCGAGGGCCGCGGACGCTTCTCCGGAAATCGATCCGGCCATAGCGAACTCACTTACCCCCAGCGATCTACAGGATCCGGAAAGCACCACGCTCGCCCCCAATCTCCTCCCCTTCCCCGGCTTCGGATGGCCCGGCTTTTTTCCCGCCCTGAGCGCACCCCTAACCATCGCTAACTCCCCTCAATCTTTAAGCTCGTTTACCAATACCCTAAAGGACCTAAACGATCCCGGCGCCCCAAATAACCCGGCGCCCACCAAAACCACAGCGGCCCGGTCCCTTTCTTCCCTCGCGGTTCTCGATGCCACTCCACCCACCACCACCTTTTCCCAAAATTCCCAGCTCGGCGCGCCGTCCGCGGCGGTGACGCTCAGCGGCGGCGCGGTGCTGGAGCTCGCGCAAACTTCGCCCGGCGCCAATTTCGTCCACGTCCAGCTCGGCAACCCGGTCGCGCCCGGCGTCGTGCGGCCCATCACGCTCACGGGCACGGGCGGCACCATCAGCGTGCCGGCTTCGGCCACGGGGCGCGCGGCGCTCGCCATCACCGGCATCAACGCGCTCACCGGCGACGCGGGCACCACGCTCACGAAGACGGGAATCGGCGAGCTTCTCATCGCCGAGCCGCAGAATTTCGCGGGCGATCTCGTCATCGCCGGCAGCGGCGAGCACGTGGAATTGCGCGGCCGCGGCGCGCTGCTGAACGTGGCCAGCATCACCATCGGCGAGGCCGGCGGCCTGGTGCTGGACAGCCAAAATAATCTCACCTCCCGGCAATGGACCATCGCCTCGAGCGACAACCGCGTCAACGACGCGGCGCCCATCACGCTCCTCGGCGGGCACGTCGTCCAGCGGACGCTGCGCGGGGCGGCCAGTGACACGCTCGGCGCCGTGACCGTGGGCCCCGGCCAGGCCGGGATCGAGCTCAGCACCGCCGGCGGCTTTCTGGCCAGCCTCAACCTCACGAACCTCACGCGCAGCGCGAATGGCGGCGTGCTCGACATCACCGCCAGCGTGGGCGGCACCCTCGGCGGACTGCTGAAATTGACCGGCAACATCAACGGCACAGCGCCCGCGGCCACCCTCGCCGCGGGCTGGCTCACGCTGAACGGCACGCACTTTCTCGGCTACGGCGCAAACGGATTGGTGCAGGCGGTCTACACCGATCAAGGCGCGGGAAATTTCACGCCCACGCCCACGGGCATCACGAATCTCAACGCCACCGGCACCGCCACGCTCAACACCGGTGCGCAGACGCTGGCTGCCCTGCGTTTCAGCGGCTCCGCGGCGCAAACGCTGGCCTTCGATTCCGCCACGCAGCAGCTCTCCGTGACGAGCGGCGGCGTGCTCAGCGACAACCAAAACGTCGCGCGCACCCTTGGCGCCACGGTGGATTCCGGGCGCCTCACCGCGGGGGACGGCAGCGCCGCCACCGCGCAAAATCTTTTTCTCTCCGCGAACCAAAACACGCTCACCATCAACGCGCGCCTGATCGACAATCCCGCCAACGCCGCGGCGACGGTGCGCGTGGTGAAAGCGCTCGATGGCACGGTGCTCCTCGCGGACGGCGCCAATTCCTATACCGGCGGTACCGCGGTGTATCGCGGCACGCTCATCGCGGGTGCCGCGGGCGCGCTCGGCTCCGGCGCCGTCACGGCGCAGGGACTCTCCACATTGCAGTTGTCGGCGCCCGGCGCGGTGAACGGCACCGCCGTGCCCATGAGCCAGGCGGTGTTTTCCGCGCAGGACGGCGCGGTGATCGAACTCACCGGCTCCGCCGCATACACCACGGCGAACGATCGCTTTTCCATTGCCGCCGGCACCACCATCTCCGCGCTCGATACCGTCGCCGCGCAAGGCCTCGCCTCGCTCACGCGCGTCACCACCTTCACCGGCGGCGGACAGGTGATGCTTGCGCCCGGCGCGATTGTGCGCGCGCGCACGGTGCTTTCGTTGACCGGCCTCGGCGGCCTGGGCCCTTCCAATCTCGGCACCGCTGCGGATCTGTATTTCTCCCCCGCGCCCGGTGCGGGGCTCACCGACGCCGCCACCTTTACCATCGGTCCCGGCACGCCGTGGCGCGGGCTCAGTTCCTCCAGCGCGGGCGCCGCGTGGGAGGCGGGTATGCTGATCGCGCTCGGCGATTTCACGCTGCAAGGCCTTTACCGCGACAGCAGCGTGGCCACGCTCACGCTCGGCCTTGCGAATTCCGCGGGCACCTACAGCATCGCGAATGGAACCTCGCAGCCCGTGCAGGCCCTCGTCTCCGGGCAGGTCGCGCTCGATGAAGACAGCGGCGTCTCGATGCCTTCGAACCTCACCTTCGTCGTGGGCAATGGCGCGCTGCTCCAGCCGAACCGCAGCCGCTCGCTCGGCGATCCCGTGGCGCGCCCCGGCAGCGGCATCGCCAGCGTGCTCGTGCAGGCCGGCGGCACGCTGGACCCCGGCGATTTCACACCCATCGGCCTCGCCGCCGGGCAGGGCGCCGGGACCACGAGCTCGCCCGCTTTTCCGCTCCCGCGGGAGAGCCCGCTTAATGGCAGTGTGACTATAGAGGCCGCCGGGCGCCTCCTGCTCAATGACCCCGCCGGCCTCGGCAGCAGCAGCGCCGTGGTCACGATGCGGACCAATTCCGTGCTGGAGCTCGGCAGCGCCACCGCGTTTTCCGGGCGCGACAGCGGCTACGTGAATTCCGGCCGTTTCGCGTTCGAGCCCGGCGTCCTCGTGCGCCTCACCGCGGGCAACATCAATCACCTGCAAAGCGTGGTGCTCGATCACGCGCCGCAGGCCGTGCTCGAAATCACCGGCGCCAATCTCTCGCTCACCAACCAGACGAACCCCTACCTCGTCGGCGACCTCGATGCGCCCACCGTCGCGCCGGAAAATCTCGCCCTCGGCGCGGGCATGATGCTCGTGAACGACGCGGTCGACCGCCAGCTCCTCGAGGGCCGCGGCAAAATCATCCTCGCCTCCGGTGCCACGCTCGCCGCCACCACCGAGGCCTATCTCAACATCCAGGAAGGCCTGGAAATCCAGAATGGCGCGGTCATCAACATCGGCACCGCGCAACTCGTCGACGGCATCCAGCGCCTCGGCGGCATCCAGTTCCTCACGCCCAACGGCTCCATTTTGCCGGGCAGCGATTTCACGCTCAACATGGCCGAGGGCACGCAGCTCGCCTTCAATAATGTGAACGTGTGGCCGGACGCCGTGGGCATCAATCTCCCGAACGCCGTCACCACCCTCGTGCAGCCGGCATTCCCGCTGCAGCCCGCCACCGGCCACTCGCTGCTGCTGAGTTTCGACGCGCTCGAAATCCTGGGCCCGCTCACCGGCAACGGCTCCGTCTACAGCCAGGCGGTGAACAACACCGCCGGCATCGGCGTGGGCTGGGCGGCCTCGATCGACTTCGCTTTCGGCGGCCCCTTTCGCCTGATCAATGGCCGCGCCCCCGTCCTGGAAAAATACGGCCCGGCGCGCATGACGCTCACCGGCGTGAGCGATTCCACCAATGATCTCCGCGTGTGGCAGGGCGAGCTCGCCATCGCCCTCGGCGGCGCCACGGCGTTCAACAACATCCGCCTCGGCACGAATGGCACGCTGACGCTCGACAACACCGTCACCGCCGCGAATGCGCGCCTCGGCGGCCCGATCGTCAGCGGCACCAATTCGCGCCGGATCATCGGCCAGGGCGGCACGCTCCGCCTCGTGGGCCACAGCATCACGCCCGTGAACGAAGTGCTCGGCACGCTCACCAGCGGCAGCGGCACGGGGGGCGGGCGCGCCTTCATCGAAGTGGCCACCGGCGCCGCGCAAACGCGCCTCACCGCCACCGCGCTCGACAAGCTCGACGTCACCGGCTCCTTCCGCATGACCACCTGGATCGTGCGCACGCCGGCCGCCGCGAATCTCCCGGGCACCTACGCCAGCGACGGCACCTACACGCCCAATCCCGGCAACCTCACCACCGGGCTCTTCTCCGCGCTCGCGCCGAATCTCTACAGCAACACGTCCTTCGGCATGGCGTCGTCGAACATCACGGGCTCCTACGGCACGCCGGTCGTCGGCGTGCGGCCGGATTTCCTCGGCTCCGCCACGATGAGTGGCCTCGGCTCGGGCTTCATGACGCTCGATACCGTGGGTCCCGGCGGCCTCACCGCCTTCCGCCTGCTCGCGGCATCAGAATACGCGTCCACCATCCCGCAGAACGCCACGACGAATCTCAACGTCCGCCTCACCGGCACGGCCACCGTAGGCGGCGACACGCGCTTGGCCACGCTCACGCTCGCGGGCGGCAGCACGCTGAACATCAGCGGCACCGCGCCGTTCAACAACTCGGCGCCGCGCGTGTTTCTCCACACCGGCGGGATCTTCGCCGAGGCCGGCGCGCCCGTCACCATCACCGGCAGCTCCGGCGCCGTGTTGCAGTCGAATGCCGCGCTGCCCCTGTATTTTCAAGGCCCGGGCGACGTCACCGCCAATGTGCCGCTCTACACCGAGACAAATCTCGTGAAGAGCGGTGACGGCAATCTCACCATCGGCGCGGGCTTCGGGCGCTACTGGCGCGGCACGCTGGTGGTCGATGCCGGCACGCTCGCGCTCGGCGCGAACAATCCCTTCGTGCTCCACCGCGGGCTCACCGGCTTCGTCACGCAAAATGTGTTCCTGAATGGCGGCACGCTCGATCTCGGCGGCAACTCGGAGATGATCGCCGAGTTCGCCAGCGGCAACCCGCTGCCCTATGGCGCCGCCGTGGGCGGCACGCTCACCTCTGCGGCTCCCGCGACCGTTTCCATCGGCGGAAATTCCACCTACAGCGGGCGCATCATGGGCGCCATCGCGCTCGATAAATACAGCGCGAATACGCTCATTCTCACCAATGATTCCCCCGCCACCGGCGCGCTCACCGTGCGCGGCGGCGTGCTCTACCTGCGCGACGAAGGCCGCTTCGTGAACGCCTCGCAGATCGATCTCGGCTACGCCACGCTGCGCCTGGATAATGGCGGGCTCGCGGGCTTCAACAACCGCGTGAACCCCAGCGCCCCCGTGACCAGCCGCGGCGGCGCCGTGCAGCTCGATGGCCGCGTGGGCACGGTGGTCTCGCAGAATTTCGCCACGTTCGCCGCGCTCGAGGGCCGCACCGATTTCAATGTGAGCGCCGGAGCCAGCGGCGCAGCGGTCATCACCTTCGGCAACCTCACGCGCGCCGCCGGCTCGCGCGCCACCATTTCGTTTAACCAAAGCTTCGGCTTCACCGGCGCCGCGGGGAATGACACCACGGCCATCCGCTACCTGGTGCCGCAGCTCAACGGCGCGTCCATCACGCTGGCGAATCATCTCGTCGGGCCGTGGGCCGTGGTGAATGGCGACAGCTTCGCCACGTATTCCAGCGCCACCGGCATCGGCGCGCTGGGCAACACCGCCGACGGTTTCGCGCCATTCGATTCCACCGATCTCACCACCGCCGCCCCCACGCACAACGTGAGCGACGCGGCGAACCGCACGCTCACCGCGAGCCAGACCGTCAATTCGCTGCGCCTCGCGTCCACCGCCGCGCAGGTCATCACCCTCGGCCCCGGCACCACGCTCACGCTCGCCAGCGGCGGCCTGATCGCCAATTCCGCGCTGCCCGTCACGCTCGGGCGCGACACCTCCGGCGCACCGCAGGGCAGCCTCACCAGCGGCGGCCCGGAGCTTTATGCGTGGGTGAGCGGGGCCGGCACCACGACGTTCAATACCGTCGTGGCGGGCGCGATCGCCTTGATCAAAACCGGCACCGGCTCGCTGGAACTGCGCGGCAATAACACTTTCAACGGCCCCACCGAGGTCCAGGGCGGCACGCTCACGCTCAATACCACGGGCGCGGACGGCGCCGGCACCGTGGCCATTCCCGGCGATCTGATCCTGCGCGCGGGCGCGGTCACCGAGTCGCAGCCAAATCAAATCAAGGCCACGGCCAGCGTGACCATCCAGGGCGCGGGCGCGCTCACGCTGCGCGGCGTCCCGAATGTGAACGAGACGCTGGCGTCGCTCAACTTCCTCAGCGACGCCGGCACGCTCCTCGGCGCCAATCCCGCGCTCACGCGCAACGCCACCACCGGCGCCGTGCTGAATCTCACCGGCACCAACGCCATCACCGCGGTAAACAACAACGTGGGCCTCGTGCCGATCGTCAACGACACCATCGGTACGCTCAATTTCACCGCGGGCGCCGCGCAAATCATCAACGTGAGCGGCAGCTACACCGGCGCGCCCGCCGGCACCATGGTGCTCGGCCTCGTCATCAATGCGGCCATCGGCACCGTGCCCACGGGCATCCCCGGCGGCGGCCTCGTGAAGACCGGCAACGGCATGCTCGCGCTCGGCGGCACCACCACGCCCAGCACCTTTGGCAGCCCCACCGCGCGCACCGAGGTCTTTAGCATCCAGCAGGGCGCCGTGCGCGTGGACGAGCCCGCCAAACTCGGCGGCCCGAATGCCATCACCACCGTCCAAAACGGCGCGCTGCTGCTGCTCGCCACGGGCCTTGCCGCCGGCCGCGAGGTCACCGGCAGCGTGCAGCTCAAGACCGGCGCCACACTCGGCCTCACCGATGCCCCCAATCTCAATGCCACGGCGGGCGGCGTACTCGGCGTGGCCACGGCCTCCGACACCGCGCAGAGCCTGCTCACCGTGAGCGGAAACGCCACCATTTTGCTCGCCGAGTATTTCAATCGCGACGTGCGCCCGCTCGACCTGCAAGTGCGCGGGCGCCTCACCGGCAGCGGCAACCTGAACCTCGTCGGGGCCGCGTATTTCTCGGGCCTCGGCGCCGGCTCCACATTCCAGCTCGGCAATCCCATCCAGCCGGGCAGCCCCGGGGCGAACGACTATTCCGGCACCATCACGGTGAACGTGAACACCGTGCTCACCTCGCAGCATGAGCGCCTCGCCGGCGAGACCAGCACCCTGGGCGGCACCCTCGGCGCCGCGGCCATCACGCTGAACGGCGGCCGCCTCCGCCTGCGCGACGATTTTTCGCTGAACAACTCGAACAACACGAACCAGACGGCCACCTACGGCAATGCCGTGACGCTCGCCGCCGATTCCTTTCTCGATGCGAACCGCACCGTCGGCGGCGCCACGAACAACACGATCATTTTGGGAACTTTGACCGTAAACAGCGGTACGCAGGCGCTGACCGTGGACAGCACGAACAACTACCGCGTGGGCTTCTCGCAGCTCGACGGCCCCGGCACGCTGGTGAAATCGGGCCAGGGCCTGCTGGGCTTCGTCGCCATCGCGCCGGGCTACAGCGGCAACGTGGTGGTGGCCGGCCCGAGGGGCCTGAATGTGGGCGCCTCCGGCGGTCTGCAGTTCTCCTCGCCCGCCGCGCTGGCGAATTTCACCGTCGATGGCGCGCATACGCTGCCCGACGGCTCCACGCTGACCATCACGAGCGCGCTCAACATCGGCAGCAACGCCGGACAGGTCGCGAATGGCACCGGCGGCCTCACCACCGGCTCGCTCCCGGGCGCGCTCGCGCTCGGCGATGGCGCCGCCGTCAACGCGGGCCTCGTGCGCAACCAGGGCTTCATCGGCTCCTACGCCGGCGCGGCCACGCTCACCGCGTCGTCGGGCCTCCGCGGCACCGGCTTTTACATCGCCGCCGGCGCGCCGCTCACGCTCAACGGCACGGTGATGGACGACGGCGCCACGCCCACCATCCTGCGCGTCGCCGGCTCCGACGTCGTGACGCTCACCGGCCCGGCCACCACCCATACGGGCGGCACGGAAATCCAGGCCGGCACGCTGCGCGTCGCGCCCGCGGGTCCATCCATCAATCCGCTCGGCACCGCGCCCATCCGCACCTTTGGCTTTCCTTTGAGTGGCGGGCTGGCGCCCGCGGGCAGCGCCCCCGCGCCCGGCGGCACGCTGCAATTCGACGGCCCGAGCATCACGCACACCGGCGGCATCACCAACCAGGGCACGGTGCGCATCTCCGGCGGCACCACCACGATCGCCGGCACCGTCGCCGGCACCGCGGTGACCTACGCGCCCGGGCTGCTCGAGGGCCGCCTCACCACCGGCGACTTCTCCGCCACCCGCCCCGCGAACTCCGGCGATTTCGGCCTGCGCGCCGAGCCGCGCATGGCGCAGACGAGCCTGACCAGCGGCGATCCCATCACCGGCTGGAGCGCCGGCGAGACGTGGGTCTATACCGGCGAAGTTTACGACGCCGACGGCAAATTTTCCTTCGCCGAAAATCTCGACGACGCCGTGCTGGTGGTCATCGACGGCGTGACGGTGCTCGCGAACGGCACGTTCAACCAGGTGGCCAGCACCGCCTACAGCGTGGGCCAGAGCGGCACCACGGCGAACATGGCCGGCGCGAACGGCTCCGTGGGCGGCGCCACGGCCACGCCCATGCTCGACTTCGGCCCCGGCAACAATGGCTGGCACACGCTGGAAATCCGCCTGCGCAACAACTCCGGCACCGGCGGCGCCACCGAGGGCAACGGCTTCTTCCGAAACTTCGGCCTCGGCTTCAACGCCGCCGGCGCCACCGGGCTCGACGGCACGCTCTATTCGCGCCCCATCGCCGATCTCACCGCGAATCCGAATCTCGCCGCCGACTTCCAGCGCGCGCTCTTCCGCACCGCCGTCGGCGGCCGCGGCAACATCGTGGTGGATGATGCCGCGACGCTGAACCTCGGCGCCTTTTCCTCCGCCGGCAAAGTCGTGCTCAGCAGCAACAGCGGCACGACCACGCTGAGAATTCTCAACCCCGGCACGCACGACGCCGACACCGTCCAGCTCGACGATCCCGCGCCCGCCGACGCCAATCTCGCCACCGGCGTGCTCGATCTCCCCGCGGGCGCCACGGTCACCGCGACCAATCTCGTGGTGGCGCAGGGCACATTTACCAAGCGCGGCGCGGGCACGCTCAGCATCGGCGGCGCCGGCTCCACGCAAAAGCTGAACGGCGAAGTGCACGTCGAGGCCGGCCTTCTCGCGCTCGGCGGCGCCGCGGCGAGCGACGGCTTCTTTCCCGCGGTCGGCCCGGTGATCGTGGAGGGCGGCGAACTGAATCTCACCGGCTCCGTTTCCGGCAGTGTGATTGTGAATTCCGGCCGCTTCACCGGCAGTAGCGCGAGCCCCACGACGGGCCTCGTCGGCAGCCTGGCCACCATCGCCGGGGGCCGCATCGAAGCCGGCGGCAGCGCGCCCGGCCTCCTCCGCTTCGCGCAAGGACTGGAGTTTGCCGGCGGCGAATTCGGCCTCACCTTCAACGGCGCCGCGCCCGGCACCGGCTACGACCAGCTCGACGTCACCGGCGGCGTCACCGTCAGTGGCGACACCCCGCTCCTCCTCACGCTCGGCTACAACCCCGCCGACAACGTGGATCAGTTCATCATCGTGAACAACGAGGACCTCGGCTCCTTCGTCACCGGCGGCGGCGCCTTCACGTATGGCGGCCTCGAACTCGGCGAAGGCGACACCTTCCTCGTCCCCGGCGCCTTCCCGCAAAATTTCTCCATCAGCTACATCGGCGGCGACGGCAACGACGTCGTGCTCACCGCCATCACCACCGTGCCCGAGCCCGGCCCCGCCGCGCTGCTGCTAGGCGGCCTGGCCCTGCTCATGCGCCGCCAAGCTCGCTCCCGCCAAAAGTGGCTCACGCGGCCCTCCGCGTGAATGGAAAACCAAGCGCGAAGCGCCATTCGTTGCATCCAATTAGCGAAGATTAGCGCCAATTAGCGGTAAGAAACCTTGAACCGCTAATCTCCGCTAATCCTCGCTAATTCATTTCAAACATTGGCGCTTCGCGCAGTGTTTTCCATTCACGCGGAGGACCGCGTGAGCCACATTTCCGCCATGCGCCTCCTCCTTCTCCTCGCCGCTGTCTCCGCGCTCGCCGCCGAACCCAAACCCGTCCCGCACATGCAAGCCATCCCGCTCCCCGGCGCGGCGGTCTCGCTCCAGCGTGATGGCGTGGAGCTCGCGCAATTTCATTTCGCCAAAGATCAGCGCCGCCCCTTCGTGTTCCCGGTCAATGGCCCGTCCGGCCGCTCCCTCACGCGCATGGGCCACCCGCACGATCCGGAGACGCACAGCCATCACAATTCGGTGTGGTTCTCGCACCAGTTTGTCGGCGGCGTGAATTTCTGGGAGGATCGCGGCGGGCGCATCGACCACCTGCGCGTGCTGCGCTACGAGGACTCCGACGACCTCGCCTTCGTCGAAACCGAAAACGCCTGGCTCGATCCCGAGGGCAAACCCGTGCTCCACGATCGGCGCCGCATCGGCGCGCAACCGCTGCCCAATGGCGAGTGGCTCCTGCTCCTCGACCTGCAGCTTGAGGCCCGCACCGCCGACGTCCCGCTCGCCCAGACCGCCTTCGGCCTGCTCGGCGTGCGCATGGCGAAAACCATCGGCGTCGCCGATGGCGGCGGCACCATCCGCAACAGCGAAGGCGGCATCGATGAAGCCGGCTGCTTCCGCAAACCCGCACGCTGGATGGACTACAGCGGCCCCATCACGCCACAAGCCATCGAAGGCATCACGCTCTTCGACCACCCGCAAAACCCCAACCACCCCGTCGTCTTCCACTGCCGCAACGACGGCTGGATGGGCGCCGCCCTCACCTTCGCCCAGCCGCTCACCATCAAAAAAGGCGAGCCCCTCCACCTCCGCTACGCCCTCTACATCCACCGCGGCCCCGGCGAGCCGGAGAAGATCGAAGCGCAATGGAAAGCATTCGCCGCCACCGCGTGGAGAGTATTTCCAAAATAGTGGCACCCCCAATGTGGCTCACGCGGCCCTCCGCGTGATTCCAAAGCACAGCGCGAAGCGCCAATTTTTGAAATGAATTAGCGAGGATTAGCGGAGATTAGCGGTTCAAGGTTTCTTACTGCTAATTGGCGCTAATCTTCGCTAATTGGATGCAAAGAATGGCGCTGCGCGCTTGGTTTTGGATTCACGCGGAGGGCCGCGTGAGCCACTTTCGCGCTACCACGCATTCACCGTCAGCGCCACGTGCAGTCCATAATCCTGCAGGCTCTCTTTGCGATTCCCCGTCTCCGTGAACGCATGCCCCCAGTAGACCGACGCCTGCACGTGCTTGTTCGCATTCACGAGCACGCCGATCCCCACGCTGCCGATGGTCGAGTTCAGATCCTCCCCGTTGCGGCGGACGCTGTTCCAGCCGCTGCCGAGATCCGCAAACGGCGCCACGCTCACGATCGGCGTTTTGTCCGCGCGCAGCCACACCGGGATGCGCCATTCGATCGAGGCAAACACGCCGTTGTCGCGCAGCAGTTGATTCTCCCGGTAGCCGCGCACGGTCTGCGAGCCGCCAAGGCTGAATTGCTCCAGCGCCAGCAGCGGCTCATCGGAAAATTGCGCGTTCGCGCGCACCACCAGCAGCGATTCGCGCAGCGCGTTCCATTTCCACGTGTCCGGTTTTTTGCGCAGCGCCTCGGTATCGAGAATGCGCCGCACGTACTGCGCCTGCCCGAGCCACGAGAAAAATTTCCCATCCGGCACATCGATCCCACCCGCGCCGCTGGCGCCCGACGTCACGCCGCCGCCACCGCCGCCCGTGTCGCGCGTCGCGCCCCAGCCATACAGGCCCCAGGAAAACGTGGAGCGCAGCGCGAAGACATGCAACTGGCTGCGGTTCACCCATTCGATCGCCGCGCGCAGCGCGAAAATGTCCGACTCGCCGTTGATCGCGCCCGGCGAGAGCGAGAACGGGCGCCCGAGCAGAAACGTCTCGCTGTGCCGCTTGTTCACGCCCACCGACACCGCCAGCGTGTCGCGCAGATTCTCGATGATCGGCTGCCGCAGCATGAAGCTGATTTCCTCCGTCTGGCTGGTGATCCCCAGCGCGGCGAACGTTTCGTCGATGATGTTCGTCTCGCCGCGTGCGGCGTAGATTTGCAGCGTGGTGCCCCACGGGCTCACGGGAAATTCGTAGCTCGCCGCCAGCTCGTCGAACTCCGGCGACTCGATCTGCCCGTCCGTGTTCCACCGCAGCACGCCCCAGCGCAGGTCCAGCGGATCGCCGTGCCCGGTGAGATTCAAGTCGGTGAAGTGCACCTCCACGATGCCCTCCGAGACGCTCGGCGGCCGGTGATTGTTGATCTCCAGCGCCAGCCGGAAGGGCTGCTGATCCTTCACCATCGCGTGCAACAGGCTCTCGCCGGGCTCCGCGCCGGGCTTCAGCTCCGCGTTGATTTGCAAAATACTCTCGTTCTGCCGCAGCAATTGCAGCCCGGTTTTCAGCCGGTTGAAATTCACCGGCGTCCCCGCCGCGCGCCGCAGCACATGCCGCAGCCACCAACTGCGGTACCAGCGGTTGCCGCTCAGTTCGATCTCCGTGAGCCGCCCCTCCACGATCTGGAAGTGGATCACGCCGTCCTTCGGATCCTGGTCCGGCAGCACCGCGCCCGAGGCGATGAAGCCCGCATCCACATACAGCTTCGTCAGCGCCACGCGCGCCGCCTCCAGCTCATCGCTGGTGATCTCGCGCCCCGCATACGGCGCCACGGTCTTCGCCAGCCGCGCATCGGAAAACACATGGTTCCCGGCAAACGTGAAGCGCTTCACCAAAATTTTTACCACCGGCCCCGGCGCCATCTCCGCATCGAGCGGCGGCAGCACGGGCCGCATCGCCTCGGCGGCCTCCTTGGTTTTCTGCCGCGGCGGCGTGCGCTGCAAATCGGGCATCACCGGGATCAGCTCGATGTCATTCGCCGTCAGCGGCACCTCCGGCTCCGGCTTCGCGGGCTTCTGCGGCAGCGGCGGCGGCACGTTTTGCTGCGAGGCCGGAGTCGCCGGCGTCGTCCCGGCACACCCCGCCCCGCCGAGCCCAAGCAGGGCCAGCGCGACGGTCAGAAACCGGGGACAACGGAGCATCCGGCGGAGTCTGCCAAAGCCCGCGGCTAAAAGACGAGCACGGAGTCGGGGAAGCACCAACGTGGCTCACGCGGCCCTCCGCGTGATTCCAAAAGCATAGCGCGCTGCGCCATGAATCCAATTAGCGAAGATTAGCGGAAATTAGCGGTTTCAAAAACGCGCGTTCTTTACCGCTAATTGGCGCTAATCCTCGCTAATCCATTTCAAGGAGTGGCGCTCCGCGCTTTTCATCCGATTCACGCGGAGGGCCGCGTGAGCCACCTTCATACCGCCACCTTGGTATCTTCCTTCGAGTCGTCGGCCAGCGTGCCTTCCGCGCGCGCCTCGTCATCCGGTAGGTACCGCGCGCCGATGATCCAAAACGCGCTCGCCACCAGCACCAGCGGCGACACGATCAGAAACGCATTATTCCACCCCGCCTGCGACGCGATCCAGCCAATCAGCGGCGGCGAGAGCGCGTCGCCCAGCGCGTGAATGATGAAAATATTCATCGCAAACGCCGTCCCACGCATCGCGGAATTGGTCACGCTCGCCAGCGCGGTGTTGGCCGGGCCCGTGTTGAAAAACAAAAAGAACACCGCGCCGAAAACAGCGATCCACGCCCATGGGAAAGGCAGGTAAATCATCGCCAGGAGGCACGGAAACGCCACGATGATCGCGGTGCCCGAGACCCAAAGGTAGGCCCCGCGGATGCGTGGCCGCAGCCATTCGCCCACGAACCCGCCGCACAGCGTGGACGCAATGCCCGCCACCACCACGATGATCCCGAAGTCCGTCGAGACCCCCTGCAAAATCTCGTCGCGCCGGTGCATCGCCATATTGAAGTACGGCGAGGTGGGCATGGCCAGGTAGCCGGTGAGCCCCTCCTGATCCATTTTCCGAAACGTGATGTAGCGCGACGTCCACACCGACATGCCGCCGATGACAAACGTCATCGCCGTCATGGCGCCGGTATTCGCCACGTAGGACGGAATGCGAAACAGCTTTTTCAGCGTCGCCACAAACGACTCCGGCTTCGTGTCCACCGCGGGCCGCACGCGCGGGTCCTTCATCAAAAAGCAAAGCACCGCCATGGTGAGCCCGAGCGGCATCAGCAGGATGAACGCCCACCGCCAGTGCGCCACCATCGCCCCGCCATAGATGAACCCGAGCGCGCTGCCCACGGGAATCGCGATGTAGAAAAACGAAATCACCTTCCCGCGCGATTGCGGCGGGTAGTAGTCCGACAGCAGCGCCGGCGCCGCCGGCCCATAGCCCGCCTCACCGATGCCCACGATCACGCGCATCGCTAGCAGGAAAATAAAAGGCGTGGGAAAGGCACCCGAGAGACAAAACCCGCTCGCCAGGCACCACACCACCACGCACACGCTAATCAGCCACCAGCGCGACATCCGCAACGCGAGCTGGCCCAGGATCGGCGCCCCCACCATGTAGGCGTAGATGAAGACCGACGTCGTGAGGCCAAACTGCGCCTCCGTCAGCTTGAACTCCTCGATCACCTTCGGAGAGAGCGCGCTCAGCACCTGGCGATCCGCGTAATTCAGCAAATTGAGGCCCAGCAGCAGAAACAACGCACGCCGCGCGTACGGAAGTTTGGTATGGGCTGGCTCGCTCATCGCCGCGGAGAAAAGAGTTTTGCCGCCACAACTCCAAGCTCCAAAGTGCGGGAGGGGTGCAAAATACGCTCGTAGCTGCGGCCGGGAGGCCGCAGACGCCTGCCCCCTAGCGCTCCACTCCTCTGCAAGCTCCCGCTTGCAGCTACAAGCTAAGCCCGCAACACTACGCTCACCTCGCTGCTTGCGTTGCTGAGCGCGGCGAGGTCGGTACGGCCGTCGCCGTTGAAATCGCCCAGCGCCAGGGCGGCGAGCTTGCGGGCGGGCGTGTCTTCCAGCTCCAGTGTGAGCGCGCGCACGAAGGCGCCGTTGCCCAGGCCGCGCAGGATGCTCACCCGTCCGCCCGCGCCATTCGCCACGGCAAGATCGGCGACGCCGTCGCCGTCAAAATCGCTCGCCACCAGCGCCGACGCCTTGCCCGACAGCGGATACGCCACCTTCAGCATCGGCAGAAAAGCACCCGTGCCCTGCCCGAGCGCCACGGCCACGAAGCGCGACACCGTGGAATGCGCGGCGGCCGCGTCCAATTTCCCGTCGCCGTTGAAATCCGCGATCGCCAGCGCGGTCGCACCGGCGCCAAGACGCGCCATCGGCTGCGGCGTGAAGGCGCCCGTCCCGTCATTGAGCTGCGCCACGAGCTGGCCGCCCGCGTGCAGCACGGCGAGGTCGAGATCGCTGTCGCCGTCGAGATCGGCGAGTTGCAGATCCTTGGGCAATTTGGCGCCCGTCGTAATGGCCGGACTCGCGGTGAAGGTGCCGGTGCCGTCGTTTTTCAGCACGGTGATCTTATTGCCCGCGGTGATCATCGCGAGGTCCAGGTCCGCGTCGGCATCGAAATTCCCCATGCGCAGCAGCCCCGGCGCCTTGCCCGTGGCAAAGGTCTGCGCCGTGCCGAAATTTCCCGCGCCGTCGTTCAGGAAAATGCCCACCGTGCCGCTGCCCGCATTCGTCACCGCGATATCGAGCCCATTCACGCCGTCGAAATTACCGAGCACCACGCTCGATGGCTTCTTGCCGCCGCTCGCCTTTTGCACCGCCGGCACCAGGAGGCCCGTGACCGTCGACAGCGCGATGCTCACCGTGCCGCCCTTGCTGTCCGCGGTCACAAAATCCGCGAGACCGTCGCCATTCAGATCGCCCACGGCGAGGGCCACCGAGCCTTTGCCCGCCGCAAAATCCAGCGGCGCCGCAAACGTGTTTCCCTGCGTGCCGAGCACCGGCTTCGGCGGCACATTCAGCAAGGTCACCTGCGTCGCGCCGACCGTGAAATCCGCAAAGCCCGGCGTAGTAATCGTCCCCGCACCGCTCACCGCGGCGGCGCCCTGCGCATCGTACACCAGCGTGTCCGGAACCGGCCCCGCCGCGGAGGACAGGGTGCGGCTCACCAGCGAAGGCTTGGCGAAAAAGTGATCGCCAAACACCGTGCTCACCACGTTTTCCATCGTGTCCATGAGCGTGAGCTGCGCCCCGAGCGCATTCAGCGTCTGCCCCACGCCGGGCTGATCGAGATTCAGCGAAATGCTCGACGTGGCGCTGGCAAACGTGAGCGTGTCCGCGCCCGGCCCGCTGGTGATCGTGGCGTCGAAAGCCCGGCCCGGCAGCGAGAAAAGATCATCCCCGGCGCCGCCATCGATCGACAGCTTCACCAGTCCGTTGAGATCGAGCTCCGGCTGCCCATCGCGATGCACATGGGCCTGGAAGGGGACAGCCGGCGCGCCATTCGTCACGACAAAATGGTCGTCGCCACCGGTGCCGAACACATTCACGAGACCCGCCTGGGCGAAGCTCGTGTTGACGTTCACCTCCCCCGTCGTGGTCGCAAGCGCGGCCGGCCCGATATTGAACGTATCGCCCCCCGCGCCCTGCCCGTTGAGCAGGATTTGCGGCTTGAACAGCACCGTGGCCGGAATATGTCCCACCAAGCCCACGAGATCGTGCGTGCCATCCTGCGCCCCTTTGAAAAAGAACGTGTCGCCGCTCCCGCTGCCGGTCGCCACGAATGTGCCCACCGGGATTTCGTCCAAAAAATTGGCGGTCTCGTCGAAGCTCACCCAGAAGCCGTTGTCGAAAAAGACGAAGCCCTGATCCGGCCCGCCGGTGGAGCTGTAGGTTTCGATCGATACGGCCCCGGCGTTGCCGCCGGTGAGCTGGACGGAATTGGTACCGGAGCCGCCGAGGAAATTGAGCGCGTAGAGCACATTGGGAAACGCGCTCGTGAAATAGCCGTTGGTCGCGTTGAAGCTGAGGAAGTCGTCGCCCCCGCCGCCGTGCACCTCGAGGTTGGCAAATTCATGCAGATTGACCGTGTAATCAAGGGGCGCGATGTTGGCCACGTACTGCGTCACGTGGACCAGGAAAGGAACCGTGGCATCGCGCGCCACGGTGAAGAAATCATTCGAGCCGGGCACGGTGTCGCCGTCGATGATATAGGCCTGCTCCGGCGTGAGCACCACGTCGTTTCCGTCGCCGCCCTGGTAGGTGAGGATATAGCGGCGGCCACCGATGGTCAGGATGGAAGCCTCCGGCAGCCCGGTGAAGGCGCCCACCACCGCATCGGCCCCGTCATTGTTGATGAGCACATATTTGTCGCCCGGGGCGAAGGCCGCGTTGGTGAGGTCCAAATCCAGCGAGACACTATTGAGATTTACCGTCCCGGTAATGGCAATTTGATCGTGGAATCCGGCACCATTACCCGGATGCGTGCCGTCGATTTGGAAATAAAACGTGTCGCCCACGCCGTTCGCGATCGAGCCCGTGTGGAGCACGCCTGGGCCGTTGCCGGGCCGCAGCGCGCCGCCATCCAGCGTGACATTGCCCACGGTGCCCGTCCCCGAGAGCGTGGTCTGCGAGCTGCCAAAGCTGACCGCGCCGATCTGGCCGTTCACGATCAGCCCCGTGAAAAACAGCGTGCCGCCCGTGTAGGTGTTCACGGCGTCCAGCTCCAGCGTGCCGAAGCCGGTTTTGTTGAGGCCGAAGGCACCGGTGATCGGCGCCGTCACCAGCAGATCCACGTCGGCGGGACTGTCCAACACACCCAGGTTCGTGGCGCCGGTGAGGCTGAAGCTGCCCGCGCCATCCATCACCGACGGGCCGACGCTGTTAATCGTCACCACCGTGGGCAGCACCACCACGCTGCCGGCCGCTCCCGCCGTGAGGTGCCCCTGGAGCAAGGTGAGGGAGTTTTGGATGGTGAACGTGGCCCCTCCCACTGCGCCCGTAGTCACATGCCCGGCCATTTGAAGCGTGGTAATCGTCTCCGAGAACCCATTCAGATCCAGCAGCCCGCTGCGCCCCACCTGCACCGAGCCGGTCCCAATTTGCTCCACTCCAAACAGCCGGATCACGGCCGACTCCGGGCCGCCGATGGCATCGCCGATGAGCAACGTGCCGAGGATGGCGTTGCCCGAGAGCTTCGCCAGCTCCAGCGTGCCGGAGAAGACGTTCGTCTGGCCGTTGTAGGTATTCGCGCTGGGGCCGCCGAGGCGCATGGTGCCGGTGCCGCCCGTTTTCGTGAGGCCCACGTTGTTGTTGCCATTGATGACGGAAGTGATGGTGAGGTCCTGGTCCTGCGGGCCGTCGCTCACATTGAAGGAGCGCTGGGCCGCGCCGAGATTTAGCGTGCCCCCGAGGATTTGCGCGGAGCCGCTGGCGGTGGAGGTCGCAGCGACATCGCCCGTGAGCGCGAGGACTTCGCTGACGAAATTCATCTGCACCTTGCCGCCATTCATCGTGAGGGAAGACGTGGTGAGCGTGTTCAGGCCGAAGCTGCCGAGCGAGACGGTGCCATCGTTGATCGTGAGCGAGCCGATGGTTTCGATGAAGCTGAAAAATGCCGTGCCCTGCGCGTTCACGATCACCGCGGTGGTGTCGGGAAGCTGCGAGGCGTTGTTCACGTTCAGTGTGGCATCGTGGCCGGCGCCGCCGATGAAGACGGGCCCCGAAAAGGCGGCGACGTTCGTGGATTTTTGCAAGAACAGCGTGCCGTCCTGCACGGTGGTGTTACCCGTGTAGGTGTTCGCGGCGCCGCCGGCGAAGGTCGTGGTGCCTTTGCCGGCCTTGGTCACGCTGGTTCCCGCCACGACCTCGGAGATCTGCCCCGAGAGGGTGAAGGGGTTGAGCGTATTGTCCGTAATCAACAGCGACTGCACGAGCGCCGAGAGGACGATGTTCGTATTGATCGTGTGCGCGGCGTCGCCGTTGTTGTTGGAGACGGTGATGGACGCCTGGCCCGTGGTGCTGCTCAGCGTGAGCTGGCCGGCGCCCGAGGAGGTGATGAGATAGGTGTGGTTGTCGTCGAAGAGGATCGAACCGACGGTGATGTTGACGTTCGGGATCGTCACCGTGGCGCCGGCGGTGTTGGCGTTGGTGAATTTCGCCACGTCGTCGGCGGCATTGGGAAAGCCATTGGCGGCCAGGCCTGTCGTCTCGTTGAACCAGTTGTTTTGGTCGTTCCAGTTTCCGCCGCCCGGTGAACTCCAGCGAAACGTCGCGGGAGCGATGCGGGCTTCCAGCAATTCAATGGCGCGAACAGGCAGAGGGCGATGCGTTTTCATGGGATGGAGCAGCTCAGTGGGGGGGCCTGTCTTATGCACGATTCCTGGCCTCAAGGCAGTAATACTTAAGTTGGAGGGAGCGCGCAGACCGCGCGGGCGGTAGTCTGGAGTGCGGTGCCTTGGCACCGCTCTGTGGTATGGCGGAGCTTGCTCCGTGCGGGTGGCCGAAATTGTCGAACCCACTCTGAATTCCCCATCCCACACGCGGCAAGCCGCGCCCTGCCACAGAGCGGTGCCAAGGCACCGCACTCCAGACTGCGCCCCGAGGGCAAGAACCACTCACCCCATCAGCGCCCGCACCACATTCCCCGCCACATCCGTCAGCCGGTAATCGCGCCCTTCGTGCCGGTAGATCAGCCGCTTATGATCCACGCCGAGCAGCGCGAGCATCGTCGCGTGGAAATCATGCACCGGCACGCCGTCGCGCGCCACGTTGTAGCCGAAGTCATCCGTCTCGCCGTGCACGTAGCCCGCCTTCGCCCCGCCGCCCGCCATCCAAATGGTGAAGCAGCGCGGATGATGATCGCGGCCGAAGTTGTCCTTCTTGATTTCCCCCTGGCTGTAGGCCGTGCGCCCGAATTCCCCGCCCCAGATCACCAGCGTGTCCTCCAGCAGCCCGCGCGCTTTCAAGTCCTGCACCAGCGCCGCGCTCGCTTGATCCGTCTCCTTGCACTTCCCGCGCAGGCCCGAAGGCAGCCCGCCGTGATGATCCCAATCGCGGTGGCAGAGCTGGATGAACCGCACCCCGCGCTCGGCGAGCCGCCGCGCCAGCAGGCAGTTGTTCGCATAGCTCGCCGCGCCCGGTTTCGCGCCATACAGATCCAGCACGCTCTTCGGCTCCTTGCTGAGATCCATCAGCTCCGGCACGCTCGCCTGCATGCGAAAGGCGAGCTCGTAGTTGGAAATCTGCGCGCCGATCGCGGGATCGCCCAGCGTGCCGAGCGACATCCGGTTCAGCTCATTCGTCGCGTCCAGCAGCGTGCGCCGCGTCGCCGGGTCGATGCCCGCCGGATTCGAGAGATACAGCACCGCATCCCCCGCGCTGCGAAACGGCACCGCGCCATGCTGCGCCGGCAAAAACCCGCTGCCCCAGTAGCGCGATTGCAGCGGCTGCCCACCCCCGCCGCTGTGCAGCACGACAAACGCGGGCAGGTCCTGGTTTTCGCTGCCCAGCCCATAGCTCAGCCATGCCCCCATCGTGGGACGCCCCGGCTGCTGATGCCCCGTGCCAAAATACGTCACCGCCGGATCGTGATTGATCGGCTCCGTGTTCATCGTGCGGATGAACGTGCACTCGTCCGCGATCTTCGCGACATTCGGCAGCAACTCGCTCAGCTCCATCCCGCACTTCCCATATTTCTGAAACGCAAACGGGCTTCCCACGCAGAACAAATTTTTCTGCCCGCTCGTCATCCCCGTGATCCGCTGCCCCTGCCGCACGCTCTCCGGCAGGTCCTTCCCCGTCATCTCGATCAGCTTCGGCTTCGGATCGAATAGATCCAGGTGCGACGGCGCGCCGCTTTGGAAAAGATAAATCACCCGCTTCGCCTTCGGCGCAAAATGCAACTGCTTCAGCGCCCCTGTCACCGCCGGCCCACCGGCCACACCCGCGCCAAACGCGTCCGGCGCCAGCAGCGAAGCCAGCGCCAGCGCGCCCAGCCCCGTCGTGCTGCGCTCCAAAAAAGCGCGCCGCCCCAGCAGGCGATGGAGATCGGAAATCATGGTGCAGGGTATACCCGCAAACCGGCGGGATCTTGGAGTGCGGTGGCAGAGCCCGCGAACGCGGGGGGCGACACCGCCTTTGGCATTTCCCGTACGCCTGCAGATCGGCGGAGGTACTGGCGGTGCACGATGCCATATCCCCTCGCATTCACCGTAGAGCCGAAAGATTCAAAAGGCGGTGTCGCCGCTCCGCTCTGCCACCGCACTCCAAGATCGCGCCCCCCAATGTGCCTCACTCGCCCCCCGCGTGAATCCAAACCAAAGCGCGCAGCGCCAAACACCATCTGTGCTATCTGCGTCATCTGTGAAATCAGCGATCTTGTTACCGCGAAGGCCACAGATGGCGCAGATAACCCAGATGCGGTGATAGTGCCGTGAATTAGCGGAGATTAGCGGTTAAAAAATGCGCGTTCTTTTCCGCTAATCCTCGTTAATTCATTTCAAAAAGCAGCGTTTCGTACCGCGCCTCCCGCGCATTGGGTGTTGAATGTTGGGCGTTGGATGTTGGATGTTCTCCGGATGCTCGCCCTCCGCTCCGTCTCCAAGCGCTACGGCTCGCTCCTCGCGCTCGACGACGTCTCGCTCGACATCGCGCGCGGCGAATTCTTCGGCCTCCTCGGCCCGAACGGCGCGGGGAAATCCACCCTCATGTCCCTCGTCGCCGGGCTGCGCGCCGCGGATTCCGGCAGCCTCGAGCTCGACGGTCGCCCGCTCGGCGTGCGCGACGCCGCGGGCCGCGCCGCGCTGGGCCTCGTGCCGCAAAGCATCGCGCTCTATGAAGATCTCAGCGCCGAGCAAAACCTCCGCATCTTCGGCGAACTCTATGGTCTCCGCGGCGCCACGCTGCGCGAGCGCGTGGGCGAAGCGCTCGACGCCGCCAAGCTCGCCGACCGCCGCAAGGAACAGGTGAAACATTTCTCCGGCGGCATGCAGCGCCGGCTGAACCTCGTCGCCTCGCTCCTCCACCGCCCCAAGCTCCTGCTCTGCGACGAGCCCACCGTCGGCGTCGACCCGCAGTCGCGCAACGCCATCTTCGAATTCCTGCAAGGCCGCAACCGCGAGGGCCTCACCGTCATTTACTCCACGCACTACATGGAGGAAGCCACGCGCCTCTGCACGCGCATTGGCATCATCGACCACGGCCGCATCCACGCCCTCGGCACGCTGGAGGAACTGCTCACGCGGCTCCCGTTCGAGGAAGAGATCACCTTCCCCGCGACCGACGCCACCGCGCCCTTCGCCGAATACCTCGCGGCCTACGGCGAGCGCGCCTCGCACAACGGCACCCACCGCTTCCATCCGCGCCCCGGCTACCCGCTCTCCGCCTTTTACACCGCCGCCGAGGCCCGCGGCCTCCCGCCCAACCTCTTCTCCCACCAGCGCCCCACGCTCGAAGCCCTCTTCCTCCACCTCACCGGCCACGCGCTCCGCGAATGATCCTCAAACTTCCATTTCAGCGCGCGGCGACTTTCAAGGTAGGGACGGCGCGCCGCGCTGTCCCTGATCTTCCAGAGCGCCCCCTGCCCAAAAACGCCGCCCGCCACCCAAAGATCAGGGACGCCGGCGGCGCGGCGTCCCTACCTGCGCGCCCAGCGCAAGCAAACGGCCAGCCGACCGATGGGTCCCATCGGTCCCACCCACTCCACTAATCCATGCGCACCATCCTCACCCTCATGCGCAAAGACTTCGCGAATTTCTTTCGCGATCGCACCGCCCTCATCCTCACCTTCCTCATCCCGGTGATGCTGATTTACATCTTCGGCCTGGTCTTCGGCATCAACCGCAAGGACAGCGGCCCCACGGGCATCCGGCTCGCCATCGTCAACGAAAGCGACAACCCCGCCGCGGAAAAAATCATCGACACCCTGCGGCACGAAAAAACCTTCCGCGTCGTCACCAACAACGAAACCGTGACGCCCGAGCGCCCGCTCGTGGAGAGCGATCTGAAACCGCTCATGCACCGCGACGAATTCCGCTACGCCGTGGTCATCCCGAAAGATCTCATTCCCGACGACCGCATCGGCATCCGGCTGAAGATCCTCTCCAATGCGCGCAACGATGTGGAGAGCCAGACCGTGCAAGGCCTGCTCCAGCGCAACCTCTTCGCCGCCGCGCCCGAGCTCCTCGGCCAGTCCCTGCAAAACCAGGCCAAAAGATTTCTCGGCCAGTCCCGCTTTCAGCAATTCAACGACGGCATCGCCACCGCCATCGCCAATGCCTTCGGCGGCGACAAGGAAGCCATCGCGCGCCGCCTCGCCGAGGGCAACTTCGGCTTCGGCGCCGCCGCCCGATCCGCGCCGGATCCGAAGGACGGAAAAGACGCGCCCAAAAACGATCTCCTCTCCAGCCTCTTCGATCTCGGCACCGAAAAAATCACCGGCCAGACCGTGCGCAACCAGCGCGCCACCGGCGTCGTCGGCGGCTGGGCCATCATGTTCCTCCTCTTCGCCCTCAGCGCCTCGGCGATGAATTTTTTCGAGGAAAAGAAAACCGGCATCTTCGCGCGCCTGCTCTCCGCCCCCGTCTATCGCGCGCAGCTGCTCTGGAGCCGCTTTTTTTACGGCGTGCTCCTCGGCCTGATGCAGCTCACGGCGCTCTTCTTCGCCGGCTACCTGCTCTACGACATCGATATCTTCAGCCACTTCGGCAATCTCGTCATCATGTGCATCGCCGCCGCCATGGCCTGCACCTCGGTCGGCATGCTCCTCGCCGCCGTCTCGCCCACCGCGCAAGCCGCCGAAGGCCTCGCCACCTTCGTCATCCTCATGATGAGCGCCACCGGCGGCGCCTGGTTCCCCGTGAGCTTCATGCCCGAGTTCATGCAGCACGTGGCGAAATTCACCATCGTCTATTGGTCCATGGAAGGCTTCGCCCACGTCCTCTGGGAAGGCCAGACCTTCACCGAACTCCTCCCCCTTCTCAGCCTCCTCCTCGCCATCGCCGCCGCCACCATGGGCGTCGCGATCTGGCTGTTTAACCGAAGAAGACTGTTCGAGTAGAAGCGCCCGTAGAAGCGGCTTCCAGCCGCTTACTCTCAAAGGTAGGGACGGCACGCCGCTGCCGTCCCTGATCTTTTTGCGAGATCGGGGTCGCTGCGCTACGGCGGAAGCCAGGGACAGCGACGGCGCGCTGTCCCTACCTTAAAGCAAAGCGCCTGGAAGGCGCTTCTACAGGGCGCCCTGCTCTTACGAAAAATCCTCGAATGAGCGGATCACGATGGGATCCGCCACCAGCGTACTTTGCGCGAAATGATCCGTTCCGGCGCCTCCGTCGAAACTCGCTGCTTTCACCGTCGCGAGCAGCGATCCCTGGAGCAGGTCGTTCCCGGCGCCCAGCGCGATGATCGCCGCGACGCTGGTGCCGGTCCCTTCGATGCTCGCGGTATCCACGCCGCTGCCGGTCAGGACGCTGAGCTTCGTGCCGGAAATATTCACGCCGACAGCGATGGTATTGGCACCGTCGCCGAGTTTCATCGTGACATTCTTTCCCACCGTCATCCCCGCGCCGGAGCTCTGCCATTTGTCGTCGCCGCTGCCGCCGGTAAAGCTGAGATTGCCGCTAATCGTCACGGCGGCGGCAATGCCGTAGAAAAAGGTGTTGTTTCCGCCACCGAGCTTCAGCGTGAGGTTGCCGTCGACCGTGCCACCCTGGATGTTGAAGCCATCCCCGCCCACGCCGGTGGTCATCGTCACCGAGCCATGGACCACCGAGCCTTGCCCCAGGCCGAGGCCATTGTCTCCGAGCGTGTCCTTAAACGTCACGCTCTTGGTGATCGTGGCGCTGATAAAAAGCGTGTCGTTGGCTTTTCCGCCCACAACGCTCACGCCTCCGCCGATCGAGAGCTTCATGGACGTGTTGGTTTGGATGTTCGTGGGCAGCAGGTCCCCGGCATTGAGCACCGTGAGTTTCCCGGCGATCGACGTGCCCGTGGAGGCCGCATTGAAGCTGCCCGCCTCCACGCCGGCGAGCAGGAGATTCCCGCCGATGGTCCCGCCATTGCCCACGGTGAACGTGTCCACGCCGTCGCCGCCTTTGAACGTGAGCCCTTTCCCGATCGTCACGTTGTCTCCCACATTCAACGTCTGCACCGCGACATCACCGCTGACACTCAGCCCGCCATCGAGGTGGCTGTTGGTCACCACATTCACCGCCGTGAGGCCGGTGACGGTGACCTTGCACGGACCCGGAAGCCCGCTGCCCGTGAGGTTCAAATTGAACGACCCCCCGCCCGTCATGCTGGCCCCGATGCTCTTCACGCCGGCAAAAGCGCCCAGTGATGTCGCCCCGTCGAACACTTCAATGGACCCTCCGGTCTGGAGAATCGTCACGTTGGCCGCCACGGGATCGCCCACGATTTTCAGCACCCCGCCCGCGAGTTTCGCCGTGAGCGCCGCGGGAGCAATGCGGGGCTCGAGCATTTCGATGGAAGAGAACAAGTGCTTCATAGCGCGCCGAGACTAGCCGCATCCACGGCGGTGGGCGATGGGAGATTGTGCGGGGCTTCTGTGGATGCAGGTCGCCGGCGAAAAGCGACGCGCACCGTGGACTGCGGCAGCTTGCTGCCGCTGTGAGGAGGACGCAGCTTGCTGCGTGTGGTGGGGGCGAGATCTTTGAGAGGACGAGCGGTGTTCCCGCCGCGGCGCAGCAAGCTGCGCCCACTCACGGCGGCAGCGAGCTGCCGCAGTCCACGGTGCGCGCCTTGCTTTCGCCAGCGACTGAATCGTTCCGGATCAAAGCATCCGCCGCGCGCGGGGCCGGCGAACCAGCAGGCCCAGCCCCGTCATCATCACGAGCGCGAGCGTCGCGGGCTCGGGCACGACGAGCAGATTTACGCGCGTGTTGACGGCGTCGATGACGATCGCGGAGCCCGGGTGCGCGAGGAGAAAAGCGGACTGCAGATCGAGGCCGTTGTTCGTGAGCGCGCCGGAGTAATCGAAGAGCGCGTAGGTGCCATTGCCAAAGCCCGCGAGCTCGGTGACAGCCAGCGTGCCGTCGAGCGTGAGGGCGCCGTTGACCACGACCAAATCATTCACGCCGCTGCCGATGGTGCCGGCGATGGCGAGCTCGAAGCGCGAGGTGGAGGCGGCATCGAGAAAAAGATCGCCGGTGGTGAGCGTACCGGCGCTGGCGCCGGGGACGAGGGCGCTGCCGCTGTTGAGCGTGACGGTTCCCGCGATGATCCCGGTGCCCATGAGCGTGCCGGTGGTGTTCACCACGACGGCGCCGAGGCCCGTGGCCGATCCGCTCGTATTACTCACCCGCAGCGTGCCGGCCTGCACGGTGGTTCCGCCTCCGTAAGGATTTCCCGTCGCGCTGCCGAGGACCAGGGTGCCCGCGCCGTCTTTGGTGATACCGCCGCTGAAGACCGCGGCGGAAATGGCGAGGTCATCCGCCGCGAGGCCGTTCGCGATGGTGAAACTGCGGGTGGCGGCGCCGAGATTAAGACTGCCGCTGATGGTGCTCGAGACGTCCGAGCTGAGACTGGAAATCGCGCCGGCGACCGTCAGTGTTCCGGCGCCCGTGGTGACCGTGCCGCCATTGAGCACGAGGTCCTGGATGGTCTCGCCAAAGCCGCCGAGATCGAAGAGGCCCGAGCCCACGAGCACCTGATTTCCAGGCGCGGCGAGGATTTGATTGTTCGCGCCCAACCGCACGGTGCCGAAGTTGATGGTGAGGTTGCCCTGCACCGCGATGTCGACGATGGTCTTGGAGAGCACCAGCGTGCCATCGTTCACCGTGGTGTTTCCCAGCGTGTTGGTGGTGGCTCCGCCGAGGGTCAACTGGCCCGCACCGAGTTTGACGAGGGAGCCGTTGGTGATGGCGGCGGTGACGTTCAAGTCGTTGACGACACTTCCATCGGCCACGTTGAAGGTGCGCGAGCCGCCGGCGAGATTGAGGCTGCCCGTGATGGTGCTCGTGGTGGCGGAGGCCAGCGTGGCGATCGCGCTTCCCACGGTGAGCGTGCCGCCGGCGCCGGTGAGGATGGTGCCGCCTTGCAGCGTCACGTTGTTGAGCGTCTCGGAGTTGCCGTTGAGATTGAGCTGGGCGCCGGTATTCACGGTGACGGGCGTGGCGTTGGCGATTTGCTCACTCGCGTCGAGCCGCACGACGTCGGTGCCGCTGTTGTCGCCGATGACCAGCCCCAGGCCGGCGACGGCGCCATTCACCGCGCTTTTCACCAGGACCAGCGTGCCGGTGTTCACCGTGGTGGTGCCGCCGTAGGTGTTGGCCGTGGCGCCGGACAGCGTGAGCGTGCCGGTGCCGGTTTTCGTGAAGCCGAAGGTGCCGCCCGATTGCAGGATGCTCCCGGAGATGGTGGTGCTGGCGACATTGTTGGTGAGGGTGAGGGTGCGGTTTCCGGTGAGCGTGACGGTGCCGCCGATGGCGAAATCCAGCACGCCGCCGATAGTGAAGTCGCCGGCGAAGGTCGCGGCATTGGCCAGCGCGACGGCGACGGTATCCGCGAGAATCGTGGTGCCGCCGCCGATCGTGATGGGCCCTGTGCCGGCGGCCGCGTTGTTGCCGAGGCCGAGCGTGCCCGCCGACAAAATGAGCCCGCCGGAAAAGGTGCTGGCGCCGCCGAGGATGAGCGTGCTGGTGCCGGTTTTCGTGAAGCTGCGGGCGCCGCCGCTTTCGCCGATGGCGCCGGTGAAAGTGACGGGCACATTCACGGCCACGCTGGCATTGGCGAGCAGCGTGCCGGCGCCATTGAACGTGAGAGATTGCGATCCCACGAACGCTGCGCTGCTACCCAGGCCGATCGGATTCGCGAGGATGCGGGGGAAGTTGATCGCCTCGACCGTGCCGCCATCGATGATGAAAGTGACCGATCCTCCGCCCACCGAGTTATTGTTGCCGAGCCGCACCGTGCCTCCCGTGATGGTGAATCCGCCGGTGAACGTTCCCGCCGAGGAAAGGACCAGCACACCCGTGCCGGCTTTCGTCAATTTAAGTCCCGCCACGCTTTCGCCGACACCGGCGGAAAAGGTGGTCGTGTTGTTGACGGTCAGCGTGGAATTCCCATCGAGCGTGACGGAACCGGTGAAAGTGAGTGCCGCGCCGGCGAGCGTCGGCGTGCCGTTGAGGTGGAGGTCGTTGGCGAGAGTCCGGGCCGTGGCACCGTGCGGCGTCAGCGTTCCGCCCGTGAGCAGCAGCGGGCCCGTGCCGGCCGAGGTGTCGGTGCCGAGTTGGAGCGTCCCCGCGTCGAGCGTCAGCCCGCCGGCAAAGGTATTGGCCGCGTCGAGGAGCAGGATGCCCGGCCCCGCTTTTTCCAGCACGGACGTGGCGTCGAGCCCGAGCACGGCGGCCGCGATGGAGAGATCCTGCGAACCAGCCGCCGCGCCGCCCGCATCCGCGATGGTAAAAAGCCGAATCCCGCTGCCGAGCCGCAGCCGGCCCGTGATGCTGTTGGCGCGGCTCACGCTGGTGGTGGTGAGATTGCCGACGACGGTGAAATTTCCCGTGGCGGTCGTCTGCACCACGCCGCCCGCGAGCGTGACGTCGTTGACGGCATCGCCGAAGTCTCCGAGGTCGAGGACTCCGCCGAGATTAATGGTGACGGTATTCCCGGCGGTCTGGGCAATTTGATTGCTGGCGCCGAGCTGCACTGTGGCCGCCACGCCGCCGCCGAGGCCGATGGACAGATTGCCGAGGATGGCTCCATTCACTCCCCCCTTGCGCAGGATGAGTGCGCCGCCTTCGACGATCGTCGAGCCGGTGTAGGTGTTGGGCGAAGTGCCCGAAAAAACGAGTGTGCCATTCCCCGTCTTGCGCACGCCGCCGTTGAGGAGCACGGCAGAGATATCGAGATCGTCGGCGCTGTCTCCGCCGTCATCGACCTGGATTTCGCGGTTGCCGATGGCGTTGAGATTCAAGTTGCCGCTGATCGTGCTGGTTTGCCCCACGGCGCTGCCCGTGCGGGCGATGAGCGAGGTGACGGTCAGGACGCCCGTACCCGTGTTGATCTTTCCAAACTGGCCGAGGGTGACGGAATTGATGGAGTCGGAATGATCGTTCAGATCGAGGGTGCCAACGTCCACGACGGAGATCGAGACGGTCGAGGCGTTGAGAATCTGATCGTCGGCGAGGTAGCGGACCGTGCCGGAACTGTCCACCACGAGGTCCCCGCGGATGGCGCCATTCGCGAGGCTTTTGTTGAGGGCCAGCGTGCCGCCGCTGACATGGTAGGTGCCGTCGAAGGTATTGAAGCTGGTGCCCGCGAGCGTGAGCGTGCCCGAGCTGGTTTTCGTGAAAGATCCACCCGAGGCCGCGGTGCCGCCCAGGACGCCGCTCAGGGTCATGTTGGTGATCGCATTGATCGTGAGCTGGTCGTTTAACGTGACGTCCCCGGCGATGGTCAGGAGTCCTCCGAAGATTCTCCACGTCTGTGCATCCGCGACGATCAGATCATTGTTGATCGTCTGAACCGCGCCACTTTCGTAATCAATCCCAGTATTCGTGCCGGCCACAATGGTGCCGTGGAGGGTCAACGCGCTGCCGCCCAAGGTGAACGCTCCCGCACCGGTATCGAACGCGAGGCTGCCGAGATTCCACGCCACGTCGACATTCGGAGATGGCCGGGTGGTGCCGGCGAAATGGATGGCCGCCGTGCCGTCATTCGCCGGAACTACGTTGGTGCCCCAATTGGCGGCCGTGGTCCAATCATTGTCCGCGCCGCCGCCATCCCAGGTGAATGTGGCCGCCGGCGCGGCGGTGGCGAAGCCGCTGAGCAGCAGCCAGCGGAGAGCAGTGGTGGCCTTCATGACGGAACATATTTTTAAGTTCGCACTCAGGCTGGAGGATGGAGCGTGGCAGCCCTGCCAGGCGTAAACTCGTCTGCCGATGCACCGTGGCCAGCACATCGCACCCGCGCCTGCAGCGCAGGGAGCCCAGCATTCAAGCCGGTGAGAGTATGCCGCCCCACGGGCACCTTCAAGTAGAAGCGGCATCCTGCCGCTTTCGTGCAGCGCCCGCCCCAAAGGTGGCTCACGCGGCCCTCCGCGTGACCAACTTCGCCGGCCGCCTTTTGCGACAAGCTTTTGGCAATCAAGCAAAGCGCCTGGAAGGCGCCTCTACGAGTCCGCCAGCGCCTCGCGTTCCAAAATCCGCTCGGGATCGTTGAATCCAAAAATCCGCGCCGTCACCGCGCCAACTTCAGTCAAGGGCTCAATGCGGAATCCCTCCATGCGAAAATGGTCCTCCCAGCGATCGGCACGCGGATTGAAAAATCAGATCAGCCTTCCCTTTTCATCCAGGGAGCCAAGGTCTGTGCCTTTGTGTCGATTGCAGATCACACAGGCGAGAGCGAGATTGGTATCTTCATCGCCGCCGCCATGTTTGCGGCTGACCACATGGTCCACCTCGCACCCTAGAAAGGAGTCGTCCTCGGCAATTCGGCAGTATTCGCAACAACGACGCGCCCGCGTGCCGACCAACCGGCGGAGTTCGGCAGAGATGGGACTAGGCATGCGCCAGCCGCGCCTTGGCTCGCGCCTTCGCCAGACGCATCAGATGTTCGAGTTCGAGATAGTGATCGAGCTCGCTCTTCTCCATTTCGGTCAGCGTTGCGGCCTTTTCCCGAGTGATGAGATCCTGCACGCGCGCCTTCTGCTCCGAAGTAGCCTGATATTGCGCGACGTCCAGGGTGCTCGGCCCCGAGGCAATAAACTCGATGACTTCCTGATACGCGCTCATGGCAGCTCATATAGCACAAAACACGCGCAACTCTCAAGCATTGCGGCGAGGGGCTGTTACGAGGGCCGCCGGATGCGCGCCTTCGGGAAGCACTCGACGATTTTTTGCCGGAGCTGCTCCCAGCAGACGCGCACTTTTTCCCGGGCTTTGGAAATTTCGCCGAGAGGCGCCGTCTCGCGGCAAACGTAGTCACACAATTGCAGTAATAAATCCTGCTGGGGCCTGAGCTTTTCACTTTCTTTCAAGCGCGAATCGATGGCAGAGGCCAGGCTCTCCAGTGAAGAATCTGAACGATCCAATTCTTCAGCCGGGAGGCTACGGATGCAGCGATCCAGGACGGGCAGGTAGAAGCTGAAGGCCACGGCGCCCATGCGCGTGAAACTTTCCTGATACCATAAAGGGTTTTCGCAGAATTTCTCGTACGCTTCCTCTACGGTCTTTCCGCCAAAATTTTCCCAGGCTTCGACTTGCTCGGGATGACCTGACCAATTCTCCCCGAGAGTGATGAAATCCTCACGGCGTGGCAGTGAG
>FTAY01000046.1_pt1 | contig 31780 bp, 25 predicted proteins | sample 1639231 | NCBI WGS metagenome assembly FTAY01 (sample SAMEA3914864, study PRJEB12502) | metagenome | biome: forest; material: soil | place: USA | collected 2012-03-12 | depth 0.3 m
CTCCATCACGCCGCGCCAGTTGTCTTTGTTGATGAGCGGAATCAGCTCGCAGATCTGGCGCATCTGCTCCAGCCGATCGCGTTCGGAGAGGCAGTGCGACGCCCGCTCTTTGGCCTGCGCCACCGTGAGGCCCGCGCCGCCCGCCTCGCCGGGCGTGGAGCTTTTTCCGCTCGCCGCGGGTCCTTCGCCGACGGCCGGGATTTTTTCCGATCCGCTCCCGCCGGCAGCCGCCACCGTTTTCGACGCATCGATGACGGGCGGTGCGGAGACAAAATATCCCGCGGCGAAAGCCACCGCGACCGCCAGGGCCCAAGCGCCGTGGATGAAGATGGGCGAACTCGTGGAAGAAGCGGGGCGAGTCATGGCCGGAGCGTTACTGGCCCGGAGGGGGCTCGTCAATGACACCTCCGCGTTTTGTCGTTGATGAAACCGCCCGCAGACGGCCCGGCTCCCAGTGGCCGGAGTGGACGCTGGGTCGTTTTGACAAAATGATGTGGGACAAAATCATCCACGAGCCCGCACCCTTGCGGCTGAGAACGGTTTGGAAGCAAAATCATTTTGTCCTCCATCATTTTGTCGAAAACGAAGCGTCTCCAGTTTCCCGTTGTCTAGAGCTGCGCTGGCTTTGCATTCTCCGAGCGCTATGAACCTCCCAATTCTCAACCTCTCACTAGCTCTGCTATGGGTGCTTGGTTTTTCTTCCCCGGGACTCACTCCGAAGATCCGGAGGTGAAGCCCGGCAAGATTCCAATCGGCAAGGTGGAGGAGTTTCGCACGGTGGTGGTGAAGGTGGACGGCAATGCGTGGGAGACTGGATTAAAAGACGGCGCGGAGTTCACGATTTCCGATCGCGAGAGTATCGCCCGGCTCATCGAGTGGTGCTCCCGGCAAAAAGTGAGATTGCAGGAATTTCGCTTCGGCGGCCATCCGGGGCGTCCAGCGTCGCGATTCGCGCTCCGCCTGGATTTCCTGCGTCCCGATGGCACGCGCAGGCGGGTGACCCTCTATGGGGTGGTCGGCATACTGGTAGACGACGATCTGAGTTTCATGGCCGAGGAAGAGGCGTTCGATATGAAGACTTTTCCCCGGCTACAGGCGCTGGACTCTAAGTCAAAATAACCTGGGAGACAAAATCATCCACGAGCCCGCACCCTTGCGGCTTCGGACGATCTTGAAGGGGATGATTTTGTGTCCCATCATTTTGTCTCAATTTGAACGCCGCCACTTCGCTGCCGTCTCAATTCGTGGCCGCGCATTGGAACGAACGCCATGCCATCCTCCGGAAACCATCGCTGGAAAATATTCGCCGTGATCGCGGTGGTGCTGGCGATGGTTGTTGGCGCGCTCGTGGTTTCCTTTTTCTCCGGCAATGATTCGCGATCGGCGGAGTCGGCAAAGGCGCCGGCGCTTTCGCCAGGCGAGAATGCGGCGTCCGGGCGAGGTGTTTCGGCGGAGACGTCGTCGACCGTCAAAACGCTGGCGGCGCTTTCGGATGGGGGCGCCGAGCTGGACTCCTTGGAGAAGCGGCGGCAGGCGCTGAATGAGCGGCTGGCGGAGTTGCGGAGCAACCTGATCCGCATGGCGAAGCGCGCTTTTATTCACGACCCGGACATCGAAGACGCCGACGCGGAACTCACCATCGACGTGGCGGCGGGCCGGGCCAAGTGGAGCGAACGGGCGACCGTCCTCAAGGTGCAAATGGAGGCGATGGACAAGCTCCAGGAGGACCTTTGGCGGACGAGTGCGACGGAGTGGCTCCAGCGCGCGCCAGACCAAAACCGGCTCCAATCCAAGGCCCCCGCTCTTTCGGAGACGGTCACCTCGCGGCAGGAGGCCCGCGGCGAGGAGGCGGCCCTGGACGCGAGAGGCGTGGTATCCGGCGACGTGAGGCGGGCCGCGTGGCGTCAGAAAATCGAGTCGGACGCAGCGACGCTCGCCGCGGCGGCCGCCGCGCACCAAAGGGAATCCGCGATCGTGAATATCGAGCGCATGACCATCGCCGAGGACAAGCAGACCATCGCCGACTTTGCGGAGCCGCAAAAGCTGCTGGACGCATATCGTGAGCACAAGGCCGAGTACCTTCGCTTGGAGGCGGAGCAAAAGTCTGTGGAAATTCGGTACCAAGACGCGTGGCGCACCGGCCTTCCGCCGGAGCGGATCCGGGATTGGCGGCGGCCGGCGGGGATGGGGAAGTAGGGAGCAACAGGAAACACCATTGACGCGAGCGAGGGGAGTGAGCGCGGAAGGATTTTGTCCCGCATCATTTTGTCGAAACGAATCGCGCGCAAGCGGAGCGGGGCTTCACGGAGCCGGGCCGCCCCCGGCCCGAGCTTAGTGCTCCGTATCCAGTATGCGGTCCGCGCTTCGAGGCCGGTTACGGAAAACTGAATACTGAACACCGGCGTGACGAAGCTCGGGCCGAGGGCGGCCCGGCTCCCAGTGGCTGGCGTGGACGCTGGGTCTTTTTGACAAAATGATGTTGGAGACAAAATTATCCACGAGCCCACACCCTTGCGGCGGTGGGAGGTGTTGGAGGCAAAATCATTTTGTCCTCCATCATTTTGTCGAAAACGAAGCCGCTCGCTCTTGAGCAGAGCGGTCCTCTTTTCTGGCGCTGTTTTTTTTTTTGACAAAATGATGTGGGGCAAAATCATCCACGAGCCCGCGCCTTTGCGGCTGCGGACGGTTTTGGAGGGAATGATTTTGTTCCTCATCATTTTTCTTAATTGGAATGCGGGCCTTCGGCGCGGCCGGCTTCGAAGCTGATTACTGAAAACTGAATACTAACCACGGGCCGGGGGCGGCCCTTCCTCTTGAGCAGGCGGTGCTCGCTTTTGGTGCTTTGAACGAGTATCGGGCTCGGCGCGTCTCACTTCGCCGACCACCATGCGCTTCGCTCCCAGCCTCGCCCTTCCGTTGCTCACCGCAATCGGTGGGTATTTTCTCGGGCACTGGCAATTCGTGGCGGGGCCGAAGCCGGGTGCGGGAAATGAGCGCCCGGTACCGTCGGCGCGCTCGGGCGATTCTTCCGCAGCCACGGCGCACGACGCGGCGATCCTGGCGGCGGCTTCCGGCATGGACGCGACGCCGGGGCGGGTGGAATTGGTGTACCGCAGCGGGGATCCGCTGGGGAGCGCGCGGCGGCTGCTGCGGATGGTGCGTGCGCTGGAGCCGAAGGATTTTGCGGACCCGGCGCAGGTGCTGAAAAATTTCAGCGTCTTCGGGAATCAATACTTGGAGGGCGGGTTGAAGGAGGCGTACCAGGCGGAGCTGGTGCGGCGGTGGTTTGAGGTGGCGCCGGAGGGCGCGCTGGCGGCGGTGCCGGCGCTGATGAAGATCGGCGAGATGGAGCGCGAGTGGCAGGCCCGCGGGCTGCTGCAATCGATGGCGGTCACGCGGCCGCAGGACTTGATCGAGGCGGTCGCCGCGCTGCCGGGGCCGCGCGCGGCCAAGGGGCGGGAGCTGGAGGCGCTGCTCCGCACGGAGCGGATGGCCTTCAGCACGCTGGCGGAGACGCAGCCGGCGCTCGCGCGCCGCCTGCTGGAGCGCTTCAGCCCGGGAGAGGAGCGCGAGGCGGCGGAGCTGGCGATCGCCGAGGGCCTCGCGAAAAACGATCCCGCCGGCGCGGTGCGGCTCGTGCGGCAGCCGGAGCACTACGACGTGCTGGGCGCCGCGCTCCGGGCGGCCCAGCAGATCAGCGGCAGCGCGGTGATCGAGGTGCTGAAAACCTCCCGCCTGGTGGTCCCGGATTTTTCCATCACCGGCGCGGTGCTGGCCTTTCCCGACGCGCCGTGGGAAACGCTGAAGCCGGAGAACTATGCGGGCAACCGATCCTGGGTGGGGCCGGAGGCGCTGGCCGAGGCGCGCTGGCTCACGCCGGAGCAGCGCCGGCGGCTGCTCGATCACAGCACCAGTTTCATGCCCGGGCTGCGCGACGAGATCGAGTGGATGTGCCTGGACGCCTGGCTGGCCGAGTCGCCGCGCGAGGCGGCGGATTGGATGGCCGCGCACGCGGAGAATTTTGCGGGGAAGGGCCGCGTTCCGCAATTGTCCCTGGACCGCTGGCTGGCGTCGGACCCGGAGGCCGCGCAGAGCTGGCTGGAGGCACAGCCGTCGTCGCCGCTCATCGATCGGCTCAAAAAGAGCAGCCGCCCGTCGGTGCCCCGGTGGGACGGCTCGCCGGAAAACCTCGCGGCGTGGATGGGAGACGGCACGGGAAAATCCGCGGGGGACATCCAGGGCTACGTCTTTGCGCAGAGCTTCAAAGCGCCGGGGCCGGCGGTGGCGCAACTGCTGAACGCGCCGGAGAAGGCCCCTGTGCTGTCCGCGTTGAAACTGGCTGCGAACGCGTGGGGCGGCGCGGATCCGGTGGCGGCGCTGGCCTTGGTGGATTCAATGCCGGAGGGCCCGCGCCGCCAGACGTTGATGAGCGGCATCCTGCGCTCCACGGCGTATGCCAAGCCTCGCGAGAGCGCCGCGCTCGTGCCCCAGATTCAGGACGCGGAGGAGCGGCAATGGGCGGCGGGCGCCGTCTACGGATACTGGAAGGCCCAGGACGCGGTCGCGGCCAACGCCTGGCTGAACACCCTGCCGGACCTGGATCCCGCATGGCGCGCGTGGCTGCAGCGCGAGAAAAGCTACATCTCGCGGCCGCCGAAAATAACGCGCATCACGCGATGAAAAGGATCGGTTTCCAATTCGCGGGAGGCGACAAAGGTAGGGACGCCGCGCCGTCGGCGTCCCTGATCTCTCGCGAGAGCCGTGAGATTTATTCCTCGCCCACATTCCCGCCCAAAGATCGGGGGCGGCAGCGGCGTGCCGCCCCTACCTTTGCTGGTCCCGCCTCCCGCAAGGCTCAACCACCACCATGAAACCACCCTGGCTGCTGCTGCTGACGATTTGCGCCGCGCTCATCGGCTACGGGGTCGGCGCGATTTTCACCGGGGAGGGGGAGCCCGCGGCCGCAGCGGGCGGAAGCGCGGTGCCGACGAACACCGGAGCCGCGGGCGCCGGGCCGGGCGCGAGTGCGCTTCGTGGCGACGGGCCGTTTGCGTCGGTTTTTTCCGCGCTGAAGACGCGCGGCACGCTGGAGGATCTGGCGAAGATCGATGACGCGCTGGCGGCCCTGGAACTGGGCCGGTTTCCGCAACTGCTCGCGGCGATCACGGCGTCGTCGCGCGTGGATCGCTGGGAGTGGCTCCGGCTGGTGCTGGCGCATTGGTTCGAGCGCGACCCCGAGGGCGCGGGCCAGTGGGTGCTGGCGAAGGCGGCGCACTTCAAGGCGTTCGGCGATTTCGGCGCCGCCGGCCACGAGCGCGCGATGATTCAGCTCCTCGCCAAGTACCGGCCGGATGAGGCCCTCGCGCTCGCGCGCCAAAATGCCGGGCGCCCGCTCGCCGGCTATCTGCTGGAGGAGCTGGCGCACACCTGGCCCGCGGACCGCCGGGCCGAGGCGCTGCGCACGCTGGCTTCCTTCCCGGCAGGGAAGGACCGCGAGCTGGCGGTGCGGGAGCTTTTCGACGCGTGGGCGAAGGAGGCGCCGCGCGAGGCGATGGCCGCGGCGCAGTCCATGCCCGCGGGTGCCGAGCGCAATCACATGTTTTTTCTCACCCTGCGCGGCCTGGCGCAGAGCGACCCGCAGGCCGCCTTCGCGCTGCTGAACACCATCCCCGACGCCGACCTCACGCTCGCCGGCACGGCGATCATCCCGGGCATCCGCAGCCCCGAGTTTGCGAGCGACTGGCTGAAGGGCCACCCGGACACGCCCGCCGCGATCGCCGAGCGGCTGGTGGGCGAATGGGCGCAGGCCGAGCCCGTCGCGGCGCTGGAGTGGGCGCGGGCGCACGGCGTCGCCGTGGTGCAGTTTGCAAATCCATTCCCGAGCGACGAGACCTTTGCCCCGACCCTCGACAGTAACACGATCCGGGGGGCGTCCCGGACGGTCTCCCCGGCGCTCGTCGCGGCGCTCAATACGCATCCCGCGGAAGCCACCGCCTGGATGCTGCAGCAGCCGCCCGGGCCGGAGCGCGATGCCATGATTCAGATGACGCTCGGGCGTTTCGCGAAGCCGACCGTCGAGAGTGCGCGCGAGCTTTTCAGCCAGCTCTCTCCCGAGGCGCAGCCGCAGGCGGCGCACATGATGATCCACAGTCAATATGCCAAAAACCCGGAGGCCGCCCGCGCCTGGATGGAGACGCTGCCCGCCGGCCCCGTGCGCGAAGCCGCGTGGAACGAGTATGGCCAGACGTTTCCCAAGCCCGCCGATCTCGCGCCCGGCCCCGAGCGCGATGCGATGCTCGACGGCCTCGCGAACCAAAACGTGTTCGAGCTGGAGAAAGCGTGGGGCTGGATCCAGCAAATCCAAAATCCGGAGCGCCGCCGCGAAGCCTTCGACGCCACGATGTGGACCAATCTCAAGGAGACCTGGGCGGAGCCCACGGACGCCAAAGCCCGCGAGTTTTTGCAGAACTCCAAGACGGTCCCCGCCGAGTGGAAGCAGGCGTGGGCGGGGAAGTAGGGGCGGCGCCGTGCGTTGAGGTGGTGGAAAATTGGCAAATAGACTGTAGAATCCGGAGCTGGCGCGAAAGAGTGGCACGGGTTTGCAACCCGTGACTAGGCGCGCACCGCAGAGGGCGTCTTCGTAGTCCGCCGGCCGCCGGGGCCTGCCGAAAATCCCGCCCGCACGGGTTGCAAACCCGTGCCACTCTTTCATGCGCTCCCGGCACGTGAAAAACGCCGCCGCGACTTCGGCACCGAAACCCAAGCTCAGGCTGCCGCCGCCCGCATCAGCGCAACCAAATCCCGCGCCCGTGGTTTCCAGTGCGGTCACGGCTCGATGTCTCACGCATGAAATCCACGCTCCTCTTCCTTTTCGTTCTCGTGTGGCGCGCGGCGTTTTTTTCGCCCGCGGCGGAGGCCGCGGAGGCACCAAACGCGAAAGCCGAAAAGAAACTCATCCTCACGATCGTCGATGAAACCGGGCGGCCGGTGCCGGGCATGGAGATCCGCGCGAACACGAACCGCGACAACATGCCGGTGCTGCTCGGGGAATTCAAAACCGACGACTTGGGACGCGTGACAATTCCGCTGGGGAGCGAACCGCGGGCCTTTTTGAATTGGCGCGGCTTGTCCCCACAGTGGCATCTCCACGCCGACGCCTGGCATTTTGGCGACCCGGGCGTGGTGGTCGAGGGCGGCGTGGGGCACCTCACGCTCACGGTGTATCCGTACGGGACCATGGGCGGAATCGTGCGCGACGCGGCGGGGAATCCTTTGGCCCAGGCGGCCGTGGTCGCGTACAGCCTCCACGATCCGGCGGAGCCGCAGCTGCGCGGAGAATTGGCCGCGACGAAGACCGACGCGCAGGGGCGCTGGAGCCTTCCGAAACTGCCGCAGCGGGGCGAGCATCTCCTCGTCGCGTTCCGCCGTGGGAGCTTGCGCACGCTGGACGTGCAGCCGGCGGCGGAGGGGGCGCTCTCCGCGCCGGCGTTCTTTGCGCAGGAGACCGATGTGCAACTCACCGCGGCGGCGGCGATCCGCGGCACCGTGACCTCGGGCGGCCAGCCGGTGGCCGGGGCGAAAATCTCGCTCACTTCGCGGTATGCGCGCGAGGGCATCGAGACGGACACCGGAGCCGACGGCCAATTTGAAATCCGGTGGGAAGAGACCGGCCAGCCGGGCATGACGGTCTTTGCTAAAAACTTCGCGCTGTATTGCGCGCCGGTGGAGGTGTCCGCCGACATGAAGCCGCTGGCCATCGCGCTGGAAGCAGGCCGCCCGCTGAAAGGCCGCGTGGTGGATAGGCTGGGGCACGCCGTGGCGAATGCGCCCATCCTTTTCGCCGGCATCCCCGGGGCCAAGGTCTGCTACTTTCCCGCGTCGCGCCCCGTCGTCGGCACGACCGATGCGGACGGGCGCTTCACCTGGGAACACGCGCCGCGGCGCCCGCTCCCCTCCGCCCTCTACGAAGTGTTGCTGCCCGACGACGGGAGCGAGTTGTTTCTCTGGGACACGACCAAGAACGACGAGCTGCGCGTGGCTCTTCGGTCACGGTGACCGTGGAGCCGCGGAGAACGCGGAGGACGCGGAGAGTAATTAGCGAAGATTTGCCGCGAAAATTAGCGGTTCAAAACACCGGCTCTCTTACCGCTAATCTTCGCTAATCTCCGCTAATGGGGGACAGCCAATTCGAGCCCTGCCTGCGCCGTCGCCGTCTTCATCTGCGTCATCCGCGTCATCCGCGTTTAAAAAATACCCTTGCAGGAATATTCCTTCTTAAGAATATAGATGACCGATGGACCTCGTCCGCATCTACGAATGTTTTTGTGACCGCACGCGGCTGCGGCTGCTGCATTTGCTGGCGCAGGGGCCGCTGTGCGTGTGCCATTTCCAGGAGCTGCTGCAGGAGCCGCAGGTGAAGATTTCCAAGCATCTGCACTATCTGCGGGACCATGGGCTGGTGGTGGCGCGGCGGCACCAGAATTGGATGATTTACGCCCTGGCGCCGAGGCGCCCGGCGGAGCTGGAGAAAAATCTGCGGTGCCTGCAGGACTGCGCGCAGTCGGAGCCCGAGTTTCGGAAAGACCTCCAGCGCCGGCGCGCGATGCAGCGCGACGTGGGCTGGATCGGAGAGGCGCTGTCCTGCTGTGCTTCTTCGCCGGCAAAGGCGCCCGCGAAGAAAGCTGCCGGTCGTGCGAAACCGCGGACCGCGCAGCGGAAAGGAGCGGTGTGCCGGTGAATCTGCGCCGCCGTTTGCTGGCCGAGTTTCTCGGGACCTTTGCGCTGGTCTTTGCAGGCACGGGCGCGATCGTGGTGAATCAAGTGGCCGGCGGGGCGATCACGCATCCGGGCATCGCGCTCACCTTCGGCCTCGTGGTGCTGGCGATGATTCACACGTTTGGCGACGTCAGCGGGGCGCACTTGAATCCCGCAGTGACCACGGCCTTTGCCAGCGCGGGGCGGTTTCCGTGGCGCGAGGTGCCAGGCTATGTGCTCGCGCAGGTGGCCGGCGCGCTGGGCGCGAGCGGCACGCTGCGGCTGCTTTTTCCGGAGCATGCGACGCTGGGCGCCACGCTCCCGCTCGGCAGCGAGATGCAGAGCTTCGTGCTCGAGGCGATTCTTACCTTCCTGCTCATGCTCGTGATTCTCAGCGTGTCCACCGGCGCGAAGGAGAAGGGCATCACGGCGGGCATTGCGATTGGCGCGGTCATCACGCTGGAGGCGATGTTTGCCGGGCCGATCTGCGGCGCCTCGATGAACCCCGCGCGCTCGCTCGCGCCCGCACTGGTGAGCGGGCATCTCGAGCACCTCTGGATCTACCTCGCCGCCCCGATGCTCGGCGCGCTCGCCGCCGTGCCCATGTGCTGCCTGGTGCGGGAAGCAGATTGCTGCGCGAGCGAGGAAAAAGGAGGCTGCCGCTGATGGATAAACCGCTCGTTCTGATTCTCTGTACCGGAAATTCCTGCCGCTCGCATTTGGCCGAAGGCCTCCTGCGCGCCGCGGCAGGCGACGTCGTCGAGGTGGCGAGCGCCGGCTCGAAGCCCGCGGGCTACGTGCATCCGCTGGCGATCCAGGTGATGCGGGAGATCGGGATCGATCTGTCGTCGCATCGATCGAAGCACCTCAGCGAATTTCTCACGCAAGCCGTGGAGACGGTGATCACCGTGTGCGGCAACGCGGACCAAGTGTGCCCGATGTTCCCCGGCCAGGTGAATCGCTACCACTGGGGCTTCGACGATCCCGCGCACGCCACCGGCACCGAGGAGGAAAAACTCGCCGTCTTCCGCCGTGTGCGCGATGAGATCCGTCGAGTCTTCGAGGCCTACGCCGCGGGGCGGAAGGACGGGCAGAAGCGGAAGGCGTAGGCGTTGGGGGACGCGCGCCGTGGACTGCGGCAGCTTGCTGCCGCTGTGGGTGGGTGCAGCTTGCTGCACCGCGGAGGGGTACCATTCACATTTCGAGAGCGCTCCCCACCACGCGCAGCAAGCTGCGCCCGCCACACAGCGGCAGCAAGCTGCCGCAGTCCACGGCGCGCACTCCGGCCCGAAAACTGCTTAATCTCCCCGAATGAAATCCCTCATTCGCACCCTCTCCCTGTGGCTCGTCCTCGCTGGCGCGTGCTGGCTGCTGTTGTTGCCGGAGACACCGTATTTTATCGGCGTGATTTGGGGCGTGGTGCGGGTGTTTTCGCTGCCGCTGGCGATCGTACTCACGTGGGCCGCGGTGGCGGCGCTGCCGGACGGGCGCGCGGGCCGCTGGGGACGGTGGCCATTTTGGACGATCACCCTGGCGGGCTGGCTCGCGGTGGTGTTGCTGACGGAGGGCAGGCTGGAGGCCAAGACCCATCACGATGACCGGCAGATGTTGATGATCTCGACGATCGGCGCGGCGCTCGCGGTGGTCTGGATCGTGGTGCGCGCGAAAGCGTGGCCGGGCTGGCGCACGCTGCGCGAGGTCACGGTCGGCGCGCTCGTGCTGGCGGTGCTCGGCGCGGCGGGCTACGGAATTTACGAGGCGCAGACGCGTCGCATCCAGGCGCAGGCGGCGGCGCGCTGGAGCGCGATCGGGCATCCGGTGGATGATATCGAAAAGACGGTGCCGGCCGTGGCGGAGAATGCCGGATCGACGGCGGTGCGGCAGGTGTTCCGCGACCTGCTCGGGCGCCGCTTTTACAAGGAAGGCACGCCCGCATCGAGGCAGGAGCCCGCGCCGCCGAATTCCGAGGCCGCGTGGAAATTCGTCACGAGCGCATGCGATATCATCAGTGCCAAGCTGCCTCCGGCCGATGAACTGGATCTTTCCAAGCTCCCCGTCGCCGCGCTGGAGCCGCACGCGGCCGAGCTCGAGGCGGCCTATCGCCGCATCCTGGCCACGGAGCCGCCGCAGTGGGCTTTCCAGCCGGAAGACGGCATGTCCATCAGCGTGCCCAATTTTCTCGCCACGCGCATGTTCGCGCAGCTCGCTAGCGCGGAGTGCCTGCGCCGCCTCGCCGCGGGAGACGCCGAGGGCGCGCGGCGCGCGGTGGACGCATGCCGCCGGATGGCCGAAAACCTGGAGCGCAATCCGGCTTACGTCGCCCTGATGATGCACGTCGCGGTCGAGGCCTCGGTCGCGCTGCCCGCCACGCGGCTGTCCAGCGCCGCCGACAGCCTGGAAACCATCGCGCGCGATGCCCGGCAATGGCGCGCGGCGATGGTGCGCTCGATGCAATGGGAAAGCTGGATCCTGCTGCGCCACGTCGACCAGGTGGCGACGAGCGAGGTTTCGGATGAACCGTCCTGGGAGCGCGGCCGCTTGCTGTACCTGCCGCCGTGGGCGCGGCGCCTGGCGGTCTCGCCTTTGGTCCGCCGCGAGGCCGCGCGCTCCGCGCTGAAAAACGCCGAGCATGCCGCGCTGCGGCTCTCGCCTGATACCCTGCTGCTGCCCGATGGCGGCGTCGCCCAGGAGGAAGCCATCGAGTTGAAAGACGCCGCCTACTACGAAGTGAGCTGGTCGCGCGGCGCGATGCGCCTGAATTCTACACTCTTGCTGCGCGAACAAGCCGCCCTCATCCGCGACGCCCGCGCTTGCCTCGCCGCGGGCCGCCCCGTGGAATCGCGCGCCTCCGTGGTGCTCCCCGCGCTGCGCTGGGAGCTCACCGCCGACCCCGTGAAGCGCACCCTGGCCACCCGCCTGGCCCACGCGCCGCAATGGCTCCTCGACGGCGCCGTGACCGGCGGCGCCTGGGATTCCTTCTGGGCCCTCCCGCTCGACGGCAGCATCGCCTGGCAATTCCGCGCCCCCGTGACCGGCACCGCCGCGCGGTGAGGCGAGCACGGCGATGAACCGAAGCACAGGAGGCCTCGCCTCTGCGCATCTGTGCTATCTGCGTCATCTGTGTAATTCGCGGTAACATCACCGCAGATGGCACAGATGACGCGGATAACGCAGATGATCTCGGCAGGCGCTGCCAGCGATTAGCGAAGATTTGCCGCGAAAATTAGCGGTCTAAAACGCCGCATTCTTTTACCGCTCATTTTCAGTAATCTTCGCTAATGGGGACAGCGGGTTCGAGGCCCGCGGGGGCTATCGCTGTCCCTTGTCTGCGTTTCCTGAAACCGACGCTTGGGCCGCCGCTGCGGGTGGGCGTCCCGGCATCACCGCCCGCGCGGCGAAGGCAAATCCCGTGCGGCCAAGGCGCGCGGGGCGGCGATTCAGGGGTGTATGGTGGAGCCCGGAAACACGCAGACCACGGAAGACACCGTGCCGCATGATTGGATGACGGCGGAGCTGGCAATCGCCGATTGGCAGCCGGCCACGACGGAGGCGGCGTTGCGCGCGGTGTTGGAGCCGATGGACGGCGTGCGAATTCTCGAAATTTTCGATGAGAAGGTGTCGCTGGAGTACGACCCGGTGCAGATGCCCATCGCGGATCTGTGCGCGGCGCTGGCGCAGCACGGCCTGCGCGCGACGTCGATACTGAGCGGCCCCGCGTCGCCGGTCTCGGATGCGCTGCATCCGGAGGATTGACGGGCGCGCCTCAAGGAGAAGGGGCGCCCCCGCCCCGAGTTTCCCATGCCCGCAACCGAAACTCGGGCCGAGGGCGGCCCTTCTCCTTGATTCCTGCGTGCAGATGCTGACTCGAACCTGCTCCGCCACGCCCGTAGAAGCGGCATCCTGCCGCTTTCGTTATGCGGCCGTCGTCCGAAAGCGGCATTTAACGCCTTCAAGCGAGAAGACGGCCCAAGGAGCGGCGACATTCTTGTCGGCGTAGGGCGCCTGCTGCGGAGCAGCACTGATTTTGGCTAGGTGGTGGTTTGGAGGCAGTGGCACGAAAAGATGGCGACAAGAATGTCGCCGCTCCTTGGAGCGCCCATGCTTTTCAAAACTCGCTCGCAAGGACTAAACAGCCAAGCGGCAGGATGCCGCTTCTACAAGCCGCCGCGCCCCATGTGGCTCACGCGGCCCGGTACGAGGTTTCCGTTTGCTCTTCCTGGTCCTCGTTAGTTGGGGCAACCATGCCCTGTGGATGTTCTTTCCCTATGCTCTTCTATTGCTAGCGAGCGGCGTCCCCTTGCAGGATTGACTCCATCCATGTGCCACCCAATACCGCCTCACCATCCGCTGCCGTTTCGGAGGCTTCAGGCTTCATTTCCGCGGCGCGGTGCGCCGTTCTTGGCCCGGTGTGGCTGAGCTTGGGTCCTTGTGCCGCATTCGTATGATGGGCAAACTCAGCATCGCCAGTTGGGGCTTCGCCATCGGGGCTGGAGGGCAGATGGCGTTCTATGGGCGCTTGTTCCCAAATATCCCGCCGTGGATCGTCGCCGTAGTCGCCTTCGTCCCGTGGCTCACGGTGTTTGGTATTTCCTTCTGCCATCGCCCGCCGTTTGGCCCTCGTCCGTTTCGCCGTTGTCTCGTCTTTGCCATGTCCTGGTACACCGGGATGACCGTGATCGCGGAGGTGCTTTTTTTCATGCTCGCCCCGCCGGCTTCCGGACCTCTCCCAATCGGCATGGCGCGGCTCCTCATGTATCTGTTTGGCACGGCGAGCATCATCGTTTTCGTTCGTGCGTGCGGCACTTTGCGCCGCTATGAGACTGACCCCGCCGCGTAGCTGGGCCTGGCCCGCTGGGCGATTCCTCACATCAACGGTGAAAACGAATAACCTGCCAGATTATCCGAGAATCACGCTCGCCGAGTTGTCGGGCCTCCAGCTCGACAACGCCTCCGCCCGGAAATTCGAACGCCGCTTTTACCCGCTGGTATTGGACGCCGTGGGATTGGTCTTCGGCGGGTATGCTCTGGGTGCCACGTTGCACCACTTTGCGGTGATCGGGCCCGAGCTCTTTGCCATCATTTTTCTTGGGAGTTCCGTTCTGGGCCTGGCGCTCGCGCTCTCGAGCCATCATCGCATGATGCGAGCCCGGCCCCGCAGCGTTCACAGCGCTCGGGAGATGGATGTTTTCATCATCCAGGACGTGGAAGCATCCGACCACTACGAGCTCGCGTATGTCGATCGGACCTCCGGCACTTATTTCAAGAGGGTCTATGTCGAGCGTGGCGGCTGAATTCACATGGCCTGGCCCGGCGCTGAGCTCGGCACCGCCCAGGCCCCTTCGCGATGGCTGATTCTTTTCCAGACGTATTCTCTGCGCTACGCGGAATCCTCCAGCGGCACCTTGGAAAATTGGTGGTCACGGAAGACACGCCGCGCCGCTACTGTCTCGAGGGCGGCTTGCATCCGAAGCACCGGAAACCGATGCCCATCGCGTGGGTGGAAATCGGGAAGAATTACGTCAGCTTTCACCACATGGGAGTCTACGCCCGCCCCGATTTGCTGGGCGGTGTTTCCGCCAAACTGAAAGCGCGGATGCAAGGCAAGTCGTGCTTCCATTTCACTTCGGTGGATGAGCCGTTGTTTGCTGAACTTGAAGCGCTCACGGTGCACGCCTTTGCGGCTTTCCAGCAGTTGCCCTTCATGAAATGAACTCCGCGGCGTGTCTTTCCACACCTCCCCTCCGGCCAGGAGCGCGGCCTGAGCGATGAGCGGAAGCGTCTCGTAGACGCGCCTTCCAGGCGCGTTTGAGCGGTACGAAAGCGGCTGGAAGCCGCTTCTACGGGCGGCGCGCATGCTGACTCGAACCCCTCCTCGCTCCTTGGCAGTCCTCGCCGGGTGGTCCCTCGGTACTGGAATTCGAAAAAACGCGGGAGCCGCTGGTGCCAGGGTAGGGACGGCACGCCGCTGCCGTCCCTGATCTTTGGGCGGGAATAAGTGGCTTGGGAGCATTACGCCCCGCGCGGAAGATCCGGGACCCCGCGGCGCGGCGTCCCTACCTTTTATGAGCGCCTTACCCTCAGACGAATCCCCGCTTGCCGTTCCCTCCGGTTGCCGTGCTAGCCTGCACCGCCGCGCCATTCCATGTGGATGTGGCGCACCCTCCACCTCCCGATGAAAGCCATCCTTGCACTCGACCAGGGCACGACCAGTTCCCGGGCTATTGTTTTTGATCACGACGGATCCATTCGCGCCGTGGCGCAGCAGGAATTTCAGCAGATCTTCCCGCAGGCCGGCTGGGTGGAGCACGACCCGAATGAAATCTGGCGCACGCAGCTCGACACGGCGCGCGCGGCGCTGGCGAAGGCCGGGCTCACGGCGGCGGACATCGCGGCCATCGGCATCACGAACCAGCGCGAGACCACCGTGCTGTGGGACCGCCAGACGGGCGAGCCGATTCACAATGCCATCGTGTGGCAGGATCGGCGCACGTCGGCGTTTTGCGATACGCTGAAGGCCGCGGGTCACGCCGGGCTCGTGCAGCAGCGCGCGGGGCTGGTCATCGATGCGTATTTCTCCGGCAGCAAAGTGCGCTGGCTGCTCGATCATGTGCCCGGCGCGCGCGAGCGGGCGGAGCGCGGCGAACTGGCCTTCGGCACCATCGATTCGTGGCTCGTGTGGAAGCTCACGAACGGCGCGCGCCACATCATCGATGTCTCGAACGCCTCGCGCACGATGCTCTACAATCTGCGCGGCGGCTGGGACGAGGAGCTGCTCCGCGTGCTCGGCGTGCCGCGCGCCGTGCTCCCGGAAGTGCGCTCCTCCAGCGAGGTGTACGGCGAGACCACGCTGCTCGGCGCGCCGGTGAAAATCGCGGGCATCGCGGGCGATCAGCAAGCCGCGCTCTTCGGGCAGAATTGCTTCGAGCGCGGCCTCGCGAAAAACACCTACGGCACCGGCTGTTTCATGCTGATGAACATCGGCCCGCAGCCGCAGCTTTCGCGGCACCAGCTCATCACCACCGTGGCGTGGCAGATTGGCGGGCAGACGGACTACGCGCTGGAGGGCAGCGTCTTCATCGGCGGCGCCGCGGTGCAGTGGCTGCGCGATGGGCTGGGAATCATCAAGACTTCCGCGGAGGTGGAAAAACTCGCCGCCAGCGTGCCGGACAGCGGCGGCGTGTATCTGGTGCCCGCCTTTGCCGGGCTGGGCGCGCCGCACTGGGATCAATACGCGCGCGGGATCATCGCCGGCATCACGCGCGGCACCACGTCCGCGCACATCGCGCGCGCCGCGCTGGAGGGCATCGCCTTTCAAGTCGCCGACGTGCTCGAGGTGATGAAAGAGGACAGCGGCATCGCCATGAATGGCCTGCGCGTGGACGGCGGCGCCTCGGCCAACGACATGCTCATGCAGTTCCAGGCCGACATTTTGCAAGTGCCCGTGGTGCGGCCCAAGGTCATCGAGACCACCGCGCTCGGCGCCGCGTACCTCGCCGGGCTCGCCGTCGGTTTCTGGAAAGATCGCGCCGAGGTCGCGAAGGCGTGGCAGGCCGAGCGGACGTTCGAGCCAAAGCTGAGCGCCGACAAAGCCGCGCACCGCCGCCGCCGCTGGAGCCAGGCCCTGAGCCGCGCGCGCGAGTGGGAGGAGCGGGCGTGAAATTTCTCGTCCACGAAAGACACGAAAAGCACGAAAAACACACCTCCCGAAGTTTTCGTGTTTTTCGTGAATTTCGTGGACAAAAAAATAATCGGTCGAACGCCCTCCCATGACCTCCACCGCCCTCCTCCAACGCGACGCCTCGCTCCAGCGCGACGCCTCGCTCCAGCGCCTCGCCGAGCGCCACGAACCATGGGACCTCGCCATCATCGGCGGCGGCTCCACCGGCGTGGGCATCGCGCTCGATGCCGCCTCGCGCGGCTACACCGTGGTGCTGCTGGAGCAGCACGACTTCGGCAAAGGCACGTCGAGCCGCTCCACAAAGCTCGTGCATGGTGGCGTGCGCTATCTCCAGCAGGGGAATATTTCGCTCGTCATGGAAGCGTTGAAAGAGCGCGGGCTGTTGCTGAAAAACGCGCCGCACCTCGTGCACGATCTGGAATTCATCGTGCCGAACTACGCGTGGTGGGAGGCGCCGTTCTACGGCATCGGGATGAAGATCTACGACCTGCTCGCGGGCCGCTACCGCTTTGGGCGATCGAAAATTCTCTCGCGCGAGGAAGTGCTCGCGCGCATCCCCACGCTCTCGCAGGACGGCCTCCGCGGCGGCGTGAGGTATCACGATGGCCAGTTCGACGACGCGCGGCTGCTCATCGACATGGCCAGCACCGCCGCCGAACACGGCGCCTGTCTGCTCAACTACGCGCGCGTCGAATCGCTCGCGAAGGACTCCGACGGCTACGTAAACGGCCTCACCTTTCGCGATGAAGAAACCGGCGCCGCGCACGCACTCGCCGCGCGCTGCGTGATCAACGCCACCGGCCCCTTCTGCGACGCCATCCGCAGCGTGGACCGGCCCGGCGTGAAGCCGATGATCGCGCCGAGCCAGGGCGTGCACCTCGTGCTGCCGCGCGAATTTCTCGGCGGCGACACCGCCATCATGGTGCCGCACACACGCGATGGCCGCGTGATGTTCGCCATCCCGTGGCATGGCCACGCGCTCGTCGGCACCACGGATACGCCCATCCCCGCCGCCACGCTGGAGCCCGAGGCGCAGCGCCAGGAGATCGATTTCATCCTCGAGACCGCGCGCGATTACCTCGCAAAACGCCCCACGCGCGCCGACGTGCTCAGCGTCTTCACCGGCATCCGCCCGCTGGTGAAAGCGGGCGACGTCTCGAGCACCGCCGCGCTCTCGCGCGATCACACCATCGAGATTTCCTCCTCCGGCCTGCTCACCATCGCCGGCGGAAAATGGACCACCTACCGCCACATGGCCGAGGACGCCGTGGACCACGCCATCGTGCTCGGCCATCTCGACGAGCGCCCCTGCGTCACGCGCGACCTGCCCATCCGCGACCCCGGCCCGCACGAGGATTCCGCCGCATGGTTCGCCCGGCACGAGATGGCGCGCACCGTGGAAGACGTCCTCGCCCGCCGCACCCGCCTGCTCTTTCTCGACGCCCGCGCCGCGCTCGCCCGCGCCCCGCAAATCGCCCGCGAGCTCGCCAAGGAGCTCGACCGCGACGCCGCCTGGCAGCAGGCGCAGATCACTGCTTTCAACGAAACCGCCCGGCATTATCTGCTGCCGGATATCCGCTCATAAAAGCCTCCGGGCCGCCGATATGTTTACCTCTTTCAGAAATGGCGAGACCGCGGGGACGCCCTTTGGAGTGCGGTGGCAGAGCGCAGCGGCGACACCGCTTTGGATGGCGGAGCGGGCTTGGGCGGGAGGAGAGGAGACGCTTTCGAAATTCGTACCGCGTCCGTTGGTCGTGAGTCCCTCCCCTCCGCCAACCCGAAATCCCTCCCTGCATCCAAAGCGGTGTCGCCGCTGCGCTCTGCCACCGCACTCCAAAGGGCGCCCCGCATTTTTGGGGCGCTCTTGAAAAGACGAAACTCTTATCCAGCCGCCTAAACCAACCACCTCCACGAACCCATGACACCCTACGTCGCTGAATTCATCGGAACCGCCCTGCTCATCCTTTTTGGCAACGGCGTCGTCGCCAACGTCGTGCTCGCGCGCACGAAAGGAAACAATGCCGGCTGGATCGTCATCACCGCCGGCTGGGGCCTCGCCGTCTTCATCGGCGCGTTTTGCTCCGCGCCCTTCAGCGGCGCGCACCTGAACCCCGCGGTCACCGTCGCCATGGCCCTGGCGGGCAAGCTCGAAGACGCGAAAGTCGCCGGCTACCTCGCCGCGCAAATGCTTGGCGCCATCGTGGGCGCGATGCTCGTGTTTTTCTACTACCACGCGCATTTCAAAGCGACCGACGACCGCGACGCCAAGCTCGCATGCTTCTGCACCGCGCCGAATATCCGCAGCATCCCGCAGGCGTTCTTCTGCGAAGTCGTCGGCACCTTCTGCCTCATCTTCCCCATCTTTCTGATGACCGACGTGAAGTTCCAGGTCCCCATCGGCGCCGAGCCAAAGGACGTCATCGTCGGCCTCGGCAGCCTCGGCCTCGTGCCCGTGGGCCTGCTCGTTTTCGCCATCGGCCTCTCGCTCGGCGGCACCACCGGCTATGCCATCAACCCCGCGCGCGACCTCGGCCCACGCCTCGCCCACGCCTTCCTCCCCGTCCCCGGCAAACGCGACAGCGACTGGAGCTACGCCTGGGTCCCCGTCCTCGGCCCCCTCCTCGGCGCCGCCCTCGCCGCCGGCGCGCAGCTGCTGCTGCATCCGTGACCCGCGCCTTTTAACGCCGCCTCCGTCGGGCGCCTGTACAAACGAGAGCGCCGTTGCTGGGACCGCCGATGTCCTCCATCGGCCATCCAACTAGCGCGAAGCGCGTGAATAGATGCGCTGCTATATCAACGCATTTGGCTTGGCGCTTCGCGCTATGAAGATGGCCGATGGAGGACATCGGCGCTCCCAGCAACGGCGCCGCCGCTCGGTCCCGCGCCCTAGCGATCGAGCCCCCGAGCGCCCCGGCGAAATAAACTACGGGAGCTGCAGCAAGCCGTTCTCCGGAAAATCCTTCGTCCGGAATTCGCCCAGCCAATAATACTCCACGTGCAGGATCTTGTGCTGGAACGGCGCCGAATCCGGGAAGCCCCAGTGCGTCACGAGCGGCAGCCCGGTATTGGTGGACTTGGCGCGCAGAGTCTTGGTCACATCCGCCTGCTTCGCGCCGGCGCCCCAGCTCGCGAGCGCGAGAAAGAACCCGCCGCTCTTGGCGCCGTCCTTCATGTAGTGGTCGAGCTCGGCATTCAGCTGCATCGCGCCCGTCACATCGGACGCCGCGGTGAGCTTGCGGATCTCCTTTTGCAGTTCCCCCACATACCACGTGGTGTGCGGCAAAATCGCCTCGTCCCGATGCCGGAGAAAATCACCCCGCACCCCGCTGATTTCCGGCCGCGTCTTTTCTCCCGCATGCACCCGATCGTTCGCCAGCGCGTCCAGCTCCGTCTTGTAAGCTTCCGCCAGCTTGAGATCGGAAAAACGCGCCGCGCTGTTCATCTTCTGCTCCAAATCGGCCTTGTAGCGCTCCTCCACCGGCTTCCGCGCCGCCGCCAGTTTTTCGGAGAGCTGCTTGCGAAGCTCCACCAGCCCCGCCGGCGGCGGCGAATTGGTGATCGCCGACGATGCCGGGTTGCTCGACGACGGATTCGCCGCCGGCAGGGAATGGGCCAGGAGGAACAGGCAAAGCAGGGAGGCAATCGATTTCATTTTGGGCTGGGTCGAGCGTGAGAAGCATATTGGATCGCCGTCCGCCACTTTTTGTCAAAACGGATCCACACCGCGCCCCGGCGCCGCGGCTCGGCACTTTCAATCCCCGAGCTCTCGGAGTCGCGCATGAAAAGTTCCGCGGAGGGTGTAGAGACCCGGGGGCTGGAAAGTGGAACGGGTTTTCAACCCGTGGCGCGAAGGTTTGAGAATAAAGGAGACGGTTTGCCCGCTGGCGAGGGGCCACGGCTTAAAAAGCCGTTCCACTTTCCGGCGCCTCGCTGTTTGGACGGCTTCTCCGAATGCGGGAAGCAATGAAAACATCCACCACCTCGTGTGTCGCCGAGCGGCCGCTTTCTCATTGGGTGTTGAGTGTTGGGTGTTTCTTTGCTCCTCCCATCTCCATGAAGTGCCGTACCGCCTTTAAAGCATTCTCTCTGTTTCTGCTCGCCGGAACCATCCGCTCGCAAAACCCGGAGCCCGCCGCTTCACCAGCCGCAGGCGCGCCGCCGCCGGCAGCGGTCGTAGAGATCTGGCCCGAGGGCAAGATGCCGGGCGGCGCGGCGAAAGATCCGGAGAAGGAAGTGCCGCGGAACGATGGCTTCCATCGCATCACCAACATCAGCCGGCCGACGTTGACGTTGTTTCCGGCGAAGGCAACGAAGGTCGAGACGGGTGCGACCGACAACAACCCCAGCGCGACCGCCGCCGCGGCGCCGGCGGTGATCGTGTGCCCGGGCGGCGGGTATGGTTATGTGGTGGTGGACAAGGAAGGTTCGGAGATTGCGCGGTGGCTGAACTCGGCGGGGATCCATGCGTTGGTTTTGAAATATCGCGTGCCGAACAACCGCGAGGGCGCATTGCAGGATGTGCAGCGGGCGTTGAGTGTGGTGCGCGCGCATGCGGCGGAATGGAAGATCGATCCGCAGCGAGTGGGCGTGATCGGGTTTTCCGCGGGCGGCAATCTTGCGGCGAAGGCGAGCACGCGGTTCGACGAGCGCGCGTACCCGGCGCTCGATGACATCGACCAGCAAAGCTGCCGCCCGGATTTTGCCATGCTGGTGTATCCCGCGTATCTCGATGGCCAGGACGGCCACGTGGCGGCGGACCTGAATTTGAAAGCCAAAATCCCGCCGACGCTGATCGTGCACACCGAGGACGACAAGGCGTTCGTGCTCGGCAGCAAGCTCTACCACGCCGCGCTGGAGGAGGCGCACGTGGCGCACGAATTCCTGCTCTACCCCACCGGCGGCCATGGCTACGCGCTGCACTGCACGAAAGACGCGCGCGCCTGGCCCGACGCGGCGCTGGCGTGGCTGGGGAAGATTGGGGTGCGGAGGTAGCGTGGCGCTCCCAGGCGTGCGGCCACTTGGAGTGCGGTGGCAGAACCCGCGAATGCGGGTGGCGACACCGCCTTTTGCACGGTGCGATGCAAGGAAGGGTAGGGATCTTTGAGGCGTTTGGATTTTCACCTGGGCCGGCGAGATCGCACGCTCCCAAAGGCGGTGTCGACGCCCGCGTTCGCGGGCTTTGCCACCGCACTCCAAGTGGCGCCCCGAACACGGCACGCTGGACCCTCCGAAGATTTAACAGCTACAACAGCGGGCGCATGACATCCCGTCCTTTCCGTCTCTGCTTGTGGCGCGTGTTCGTGCTCGGCGCTCTCTTCGCCGCGACCGCCGCCATGGCACCAGCCGCCGAGTTCCATTTCGATTTCAGCCCCTCGGGCGAGGTGCCCGCCGGCTTCACGCGCGTGACGCCGCAGACGGCGTACGATGCCCAGCGCGGCTTCGGCTTTCTGCCGCCGGGCACCGCACCGGCGCAGCCAGGCGCCGAGGAAAAACCCGCCGCGCCGAACGCTTCGAGCCCCGCGATCTTCGCGGTGGCGATCGGGGAGGGGAACTACGACGTGACGATGCGCTTCGGCGATCCGCAAAGCGCCACGTCCACCACGATCAAGGCGGAGTCGCGCCGGTTGATGATCGAGAGAGTCGAGACGGCGCCGGGGAAATTTGAAACACGCACGTTCACCGTGAACGTCCGCCAGCCGGCCATCCGTGCCGGCGATTTCAGCGGTCGTGGCGGCTCGGTGATGCTAAAGCCGCGCGAGCTCGGCCCGCCGGTGGTGGCCGATTGGGACGAGCGGCTCACCTTCGAGTTCAACGGCGCGCATCCCGGCGTGGCCTCGCTGGAGATCCGGCCCGCGGCGAACGCGCTCACCATTTTCATCGCGGGCGATTCCACCGTCACCGATCAAGCGCAGGAGCCGTACGCAGGCTGGGGCCAGATGCTGCCGCGCTTCTTCCAGCCCGGCGTGGCGGTGTCGAACCAGGCGGAATCGGGCCTGGCGCTCTCCTCATTCGAATCGCAGAAGCGGCTCGAAAAAATCCTGAGCCTGATGAAAGCGGGCGATTACTTTTTCATCCAGTTCGGGCACAACGATCAAAAAGAGAAGGGGCCCGGCGCGGGGCCGTTCACCACCTACAAAGCGCGGCTGAAAAAATTCGTGCAAGCCGCGCGCCACAGAGGCGCTCTGCCCGTGCTCGTGACGCCGATGGAGCGCCGCCGCTGGGAAGCCGGCCAGCCCCAGCCCACACTCGCCGATTACGCGGAAGCCGTGCGGCAGGTCGGCACCGAGGAAAAAGCGCCGGTGATCGATCTGAACGCGATGAGCCTGAAATTTTACACCGCGCTCGGCCCGGAAAAATCCACGCAAGCCTTCGCCTTCTACCCCGCCAAAACGTTCCCCGGCCAGGACCAGCCACTGCAAGACAACACGCACCACAACGCCTACGGCGCCTACGAACTCGCGCGCTGCATCGTCGAGGGCATCAAGACGCAAGTCCCCGATCTCGCGAGCCGCCTCGCCCCCGACACCAGCCCCTTCGATCCCACCAAGCCCGACGCGCCGGAAACCGTAGCCCTCCCCGCCAGCCCACTCACCGGCCCGCCGGAAAAACCCGCGGGAAGCTAAGCCGCCGCACATGTCGGGCGCCCGCACGAACGTGAGCGCCGTTGCTGGGAGCGCCGACTTCCAGTCGGCCACGAAGATTATAGCGCGAAGCGCCTAAAAGATGTCCGCTATGTCAGCGAAAGACTGCTGAAAGCGCAAAGAACAATTTAGCTTGGCGCTGCGCGCTGTGCTTTGGTGGCCGACTGGAAGTCGGCGCTCCCAGCAACGGCGCTCCCGCTCGGACGCGCGCCCGGCATTCGGCGCGCCCTAGCTTTTGAGTGGTCCCCGCCGTCCCGCTCCGCCTACCCTCCCATCCGATGACCACCGCCATCGACGAAATCGCCCCCGACCTGTTCCGCCTGTCGATCTATCTCCCGGACCTCGACATGCAGTTCAACCACTTCCTCGTGCGCGATGAAGAGCCGCTGCTGTTTCACACGGGGCTGCGCGGGATGTTCCCCGCGTTGCACGAGGCGGTGGGAAAGCTCATCGATCCCGCCACGCTGCGCTACGTGGCGTGGAGCCATTTCGAATCCGACGAATGCGGCGCGCTCAACGACTGGCTCCAGCTCGCGCCGCGCGCGGAGCCCGTGTGTACCTTGGTCGGCAAGCTCGTGAGCGTGGACGATTTCTCCCTCCGCCCCGCGCGCGGCGTGATGCCCGCAGACGTGCTCACCACGGGGAAATACCGCTACCGTTTCTACCCGTCGCCGCACATCCCGCACGGGTGGGATGCCGGCGTGCTGTTTGAAGAAACGCGCCGCACGCTGTTTTGCTCGGACCTCTTCCACCACTTCGGCCAGGTCGCGCCCGTCACCACGTCCGACCTCATCGGCCCCACGCGCGCGGCGATGCAACGGCTCAAGCAAGGCCCGCTCTCCGGCTACATGCCCTACACCAGCCAGACCGCCGGCGTCCTGCGCACGCTCGCCGATCTAAAACCCGAGACCCTCGCCGTGATGCACGGCTCCTCCTACCTCGGCCCCAGCGCCGGCCTGCTCACGGATTTGTCCGGAGTGATCCGCGAGTGTTTTGATGAAGCTTAAAGATGAGACGGAGCGGCTCGTTGGCACCGCGTATCGGAGCGTTGGCTCAAAGTCATTTCTGGACCGCGGAATCCCAACGGGATGATGTCCCTTTCGCCCTTTCCCGAAAGCGCTGAGAAACGCGGGGCGCCCATTTGGACTGCGGTGGGAAGCGAAGCGCCACACCGCTTTGGAGGATGGGAGGGATTTCCGGGAGGCGGAAGGGAAGACTGCCCAAGCAACGGCGCTCTTTCGGATATGCGCAAGATCCTCCCCTCCACCCGCCCAAGCTCTCTCCCCCATCCAAAGCGGTGTCGCCGCTTCGCTCTGCCACCGCAGTCCAAATGGCCGCCCCGCCACTCCACCTCTCCCGTGCCGAGGCGAAACCCATGCTCGGGATTTCCCAAGGCCCGGCGACACCCGCATCCCATCCTGTAAATCCTGTAAATCTCGTAAATCCTGTCCTGCCTTGGCTCCCGCACTCGTGCGGGTTTTTTCGCCCCCGCGAAAAGGACACGCGCAGTACCGCAGGCAACCACGATCCACCCCATCGGGAAGGCAGGTGATGCCGCCGCCGGTTCATTTCCAGACCGGCGGAGGTTTTCGCCCGTCCACCTCTTCTCCCCCAGAAATGCGAACGATCACGACATGCAGCGAAATCCAAACAACTGGGAGTGGAGCGCGAGCTCTGCAGCGGGAAGCCGCGAATTTATCAGCCGGGCTTTGGAGCATGTGCAGCAGATGCTGGACGCTGCTGCGCCCGCGGGGATCATCCTCGCGCGGCTGGCCGCGGCGGCGGAAGCGGTGTCCGGCCCGGGCGCCACGGTTTCGATTTTGGTCCTCGATCCCGACGGCCTGCTGCGCAACGGCGCCTCGCCCAATCTGCCGTCCGACTACCTCACCGCCATCAGCGGCCTGAAGCCCGACTCCCGTGTGGGCACCTGCGCCGCCGCCGCCGCCACGGGTTGCGCCGTGATGACGCCCGATTTCCAGGCCGACGACAAATGGGCCGAGCTGCGCCACCTGCCCCTCGCGCTCGGATTCGTCGGCGCCTGGAGCCAGCCGATCAAATCGCCCGAGGGCCGCGTGCTCGGCACCTTCGGCACCTATTTCCGCGACCGCCGCGCGCCCACGCCCGAGGAGCAAGAAAGCGTGGAGATCCTCGCCGTCGCCGCCGCGCTGGTGCTCGGGCACGGGCTGAGCGCCGGCCCGTAAAAAACGTCCGGCGCCAACGGTAAGCAGCGCCCGTAGAAGCGGCTTCTAGCCGCTTTCGAGCAGCGCAAACGCGCCTGGAAGGCGCGTCTACAAGCCGCCGCGGTAAAGCGCGCCACGCCCGTAGAAGCGGCTTCCAGCCGCTTTCGAGCGACTCAAACGCGCCTGGAAGGCGCGTCTACAAGCTCCCGCCGCCGATGGTACGGAAGGCGCAGAACGCGAATATTATTCAGTCAAATTGCACTATCTGCGATTGGATTACCGCAGAGAAGGCAGAGAACGACAGGGACCACGTCTTCACCCCATCTGTGCTATCTGCGTCATCTGTGTTCTCCGTGGTTACATTACCGCCGATACCACAGATGACGCAGATAACACAGATGAGCGGAAGCGGTGAGGCCCCGTGTTTTCCAAGTCTTCCGCGCCCTCTGCGCCCTCCGCGTCTTCCGCGTTGATATTACCGCGGAACTCGCGGAGAGCGCGGAAGACGCGGAAGACGCGGAAGACGCGGAACTCGCGGAGAGCGCGGAAGACGCGGAAGACGCGGAAGACGCGGAGATCGCCCCTTCTCCTTGCCGGTAGCCGGAGCCTTCTCCACCCTCACCTCCCGTGAAAAACGCACTCACTCTTCTCATCCCGGCGCTCACCCTCAGCCTCACCGCCTGGGCCGCGCCGAACGAACTCGCGCCCGGCGAGCGCGCCGCGGGATGGCGGCTGCTTTTCGATGGCCGCAGCTTCGCGGGCTGGCATCTCTTTCAGCAAAAAGGCGACGCGCACGGCGGCTGGAAAATCGAGGACGGCGCGCTCGTCTGCCCGAAGAGCAATGGGCGCCCGAATGGCAGCGGCGGCGATCTCGTCACGAACGATCCGTTCACCGATTTCGAGTTCGTCTTCGAGTGGCGCATCTCGCCCGCGGGGAACTCCGGCGTGCATTATCTCTTCGACGAAAACCGTCCGCCGGGAAAGCCGCTCTACGCGGGCGACGTGGGCAAGAGCCCCGTGGGCTTCGAGTACCAGGTGCTCGACGACGAGAAGCATCCCGACGGCAAGCGCGGCCCCACGCATCAAGCCGGCGCGCTCTACGATCTTTTTGCCGTGGAAAAGAAAACGCCGAAGCCCGTCGGCGAATGGAATGAAGGGCGCATCGTCGTCAAAGGCAACCATATCGAGCACTGGCTGAACGGCGCCAAGAGCGCCGAGTGCGACCTCGACAGCGCCACCTACCGCGACACGCTCGCCAAGAGCAAATACCACGTCATCCCCGCCTTCGCCGCCAAAGCGCCCACGTCGCTCGCGCTACAGGACCACGGCGAAGAAGTCGCCTTCCGCTCCTTGAAAATCCGCGAGCTGAAATAAGTCCGCCCCGCCCCGGCCGCGCCCGATTTCAGTAGGAAAGCGCGATAAAGCGGGCCGCTACTTGGAGTGCGGTGGCAGAGCGGAGCGGCGACACCGCCTTTTGCATCATACGATGCAAGTAAAAGGTAAAGATCTTCAAGGACGCCGAAATTTTCGCATCTGTCCGCAGATCTCACGGGTCCAAAGGCGGTGTCGCCGCTCCGCTTTGCCACCGCACTCCAAACGGCGTCCCGCATTTCCCAGCGCCTCCCCAGGATCGCGTCCTACGGCCCCGCCTTGCCCGGCTTGAACTCCCGCAGCGAAACCGAGATTTTCGTGCCCGCCGAAAGCACGATGTCGGATTTGATGCTGCCGATGCCCGGCGCCCGCCAAAGATCTTCCGCATAGCTGCCATCCTTCGTGGTGGCCTTGATGTGGTAGCAATTCTTGTAAGTCGTTCCGTTGATCGTCAGGTCCTCCAGTCCCACCACCTCGAGGGTGATGGGCGCTTTGCCGGTTTCCCACGTCCACTTGCTGCCCACGGCGAACGGCAGCGCCATGGTCAGCGCTTCCTTCGCCTCGGGATTCCGGAGGTCGAGCGAAAACAAACCGGTGCTGTCCAGCCGCTCCAGCGACTCAAGCGGCCGCACCTCCGGCACGTCGTCCATCCATTTCCGCATGCGATAGTAGGTCTTCCCGTTGCGCTCTTCCCGGGCACCGATCGTTCGATGGGCGGTCGTGTTGATGACCCGGCCATCCGGCATGGTCACCTTGGCATCCATGATCCATTCCGTCCCCTCACGGACGGGACAATACTCCGCCGGATCGGCGGCGCGTAAATTTGCGGCGAGGAAAAAACAGAAAAGCCAAAGAGCGCGCATCGCTCCTCCTTACCGAATCTTCCCCGTCTTCCCAATGAAAATCACCGCGCGCCCGCTCCAGGAGAAGGACCGTCCCAGGCCCGGGATGGGAGCTGCTGCGTGGCGGCGACCCCGGAACAACTTTCGACCTCTACGGCCCCGCCTTCCCCGGCTTAAACTCCCGCAGCGAAACCGAGATCTTCGCGCCGATGGAAAGCACCACGTCGGATTTGATGCTCCCCATGCCCGGCGCCTGCCACAGCTCCTCCGCATAGCTGCCGTCCTTGGTCGTGGCCTTGATGTGGTAGCAATTTTTGTAAGTCGTCCCGTTGATCGTCAGGTCCTCCAGCCCCACCACTTCGAGCGTCACGGGTGCTTTGCCATTTTCCCGCGTCCACTTGCTGCCCACGGCAAACGGCAGCGCCATGCTCAGGACTTCCTTCGCGTTGGGGTCGGGATCCCGGAGGTCGATCGCGAACAAGCCATTGCTCTCCCGCCGCTCCAGCGACTCATACGGCTTCAATTCCGGCACGCCGTCCATCCACGTCCGCATGCGATAGTAGGTTTTCCCATTGCGCTCCTCCCGGGCGCCGATCGTCCGATGCGCCGTCGCATCGATGACCCGGCCCTCCGGCGTAGTCACCTTGGCATCCATAATCCATTCCATCCCCTCGCGAATAGGACAATACTCCGCCGGATCGGCGGCCCGCAAATGGGCGGCGAGGAAAAAACAGAAAAGCCAAACGGCACGCATCCCTCCTCCTTACTGCGTTTACCCGTCCTCCCCCAATGAAAATCACCGCGCCCCCACGCCCGTAGAAGCGGCTTCCAGCCGCTTTCGTACCGCGCAAACGCGCCTGGAAAGCGCGTCTACGAGCCACCACAGCGCTTTCCCCGGCAGCAGCAATGTGGTTCAAGCGGCCCCCGCGTGAATTTAAAAGCGTAGCGCGCAGCGCCTGCCACCTTCGCGCTTCCCGCGTACTCGGCGTCAGATGGCCGCCGATGATGCGGAGAGGAAGAGGAACAAGTAGACATCAGGGCGCAGGGTTTGCTTTGAACGGGGCGATCATGTCCCCGCGGCCTGTCATTTTCATTTCTGCTGTCAGCAAGGAGCTCGCGAGCGCCCGCCAGATTGTGGCAAAGGTGCTCGAGGAGCTGGGCTGTGAGGGGATGTGGCTGGAGGCTTTGGGCGCGGAGCCAGGGCAGCGGCGTGGGATGCTGCGCCGGCGCATCGATGGCGCGGATGGCGTGGTGCAGATCGTGGGCCGCTGCTATGGGGTGGAGACGACGGACGCCGTGGCCGGCGCGGCCATCGCGGGGCGCTGCAGCGACACGCAGTATGAAGCCTACTATGCCCTCGCGCGGGGAAAACGGATTTGGTATTTGTGCATCGATGACGTCTTTCCCGTGGATCCGCACGGCGCGGAGCCGGAGGAGCTGCGCGCGCTGCAGGCAGATTACCGGAAAGCGCTGCAGGCTGGGAACGGGCACCTGCGCGTGCGCACCACAGCGACGCTGGAATGGTACGCGCGGGATCTCTGCAGCGCGCTGCGCCAGGCGCCGGAGATCGAAAGCAGCGGCGACGCCGAAATCACCACGGCTTCCGGTGGGACGGAGGCGAGGCGTGCCGGGGAGCGGCAGACGCTGCATCCGGCGCTGGGGCTGGTGATCGTGATCCTCTTCTTTCTGGGATGCGGCGGGGGGATGGTGTGGATGCTCCGCTACTCGCGCGATGAGTTCTGGAGCTCGCGCGCGGCGCTGCCGCCCCGCCCCGCGCAGCATCAGCATGGCGCCAGCACCGAAGGCCGCGACGTGGCCGCGAGCCCGGAGGCGCTGGCGCGGCGGCAGCAGGAGGAAGCGGCGCAGCGGAAACGCGAGGCGGCGCTGCAGCGGGCGACAATGGAGTTCCCGGACCTGCAGGTGCAAATCGAGGGTTCGATGCCCGTGCTCAGCACAGTGGCCGTGGACCAGAGCGCTTTTCAGACGCTGGCGGCCAGACACCACCTCACCCCTCTCGAAGTGCAGGAGGCGCTCTCCATTTACGCCCGGGAGCTTCGCCTGTCCCGGGCTTCCACGACGGCCGAGCGGGCCAATGCCGCGTTTTCGGCCAGACTTTTTGTGGAAGCCGAGCGTCTCTGCCTGCAGGCGGCGCACGAGGAGGAGAGCCTGACGCCCCCGCATCTGGAACACGCCGTCCTCGACTATGAGGTCGCCGGCGCCGCCGCGCTGGCCCAGCCAAACCCGGCGAAGGCGCTCCGCCACTATCGAACGGCGGTGGCGCTGGTCGATCGCGAGCGGAACCCCATCACTTGGGCGCACGCGCAGCGGTTCCTCGGCAATGCGCTTTGCGAAGCGGCCCAATTTTCCGCGGCGGAGGCCGTGTACCGCGAGGCGCTCGAGGTGATGATGACCCACCGCAGGCAGCCGGGGGCAGACCCGATGGACGTGCCACTCCTGCGGATCTCCCTGTCGCACGCGCTGCTGGGCGAAGACAAGGCGCCCGCGGCGGAGCGCGAACTGCGCGTGGCCCTGACGGACTACCAGCGCCTCCTGGGCCCGGAGCATCGCACCACGCTGGACTGCCGGGTGCGGATCGCCTACGCGCTCGATTGCCGGGGCAAATCCGAGGAAGCCGAACGCGAATACCGGGGAGTGCTCGCTATCCAGGAGCGCGTGCTGGGGCCGAATCATCACGACACGCTGGAGACGCGCTCCCACCTTGCCGTCGTGCTCAATTCCCGGGGCCGATACGCCGCGGCAGAGCATGAAAGCGGCGCGGCCATCGCCGGGCAGCAGTCCCTGCTTCCGCCGGACAATCTGGACTTGCTCGGCAGCCGGATGGAACACGCAAATGCGTTGTCCAAGCGCGGCAAATACGTGGAGGCCGAGCGCGAATACCGGGAGGTGCTCTCCGCCTTTGAGCGCGTGAAAGGCCCGGAGTACTACCCCACGATGAAGCTGTACACGAACCTCGCCGAAACCCTGCGGGACGAAGGCCGGGTGGAGGAGGCGGAAGCGGAATATCGCGCGGCCCTTGAGCTGCAGCAGCGGGTGCTCGGTCCGGAAAACGCGCTCGTGCTCTCCAGCCGCGCCGGCCTGGGCAGTGTATTGAGCGACCGGGGCAAATATGCCGAAGCGGAGCGGGAATTTCGCGCCGTGCTCCCCGTCCTTGAACGCGTCCTCGGCGTGGAGCACCCGCGGACGCTCACCATGCGCGCCAATATCGCCATCGAATTGGCGAACCAGCACGAGTACGCCGCGGCGGAAAAGGGATACCGCGCCGTGCTCGCCATCCGCGAGCGCGTGCTCGGGCCCGCGCATCCGGACGTTCTGCACACCTGCTATTGCTTCGCCAGCTGCCTCTTCAGCCAGGGGCAAAAACAGGAAGCTCTCGCCCTCGCCCGCCGCGCCGCCGAAGGCCGCCGCATCGCCCTCGGTCCCGATCACCCGGACACCAAGCTCGCCGAGAGCCGCTGGCGGGCGTTTGCGGCGGGGCACGCGGAGTAACGAGACGCGACGCGGAAAGGGGGCGGGCGCCGACCGAAGCGTCACCAGCGAAAGGCTTGCCACGCGGGGCCACGCGGGGCGCAGAGTTCCCGGCGAAACGTTTCCCGCTGGTCCCATGGAATGCGAAAATTGCCACCACCAAATTGGGGACGGCGAAGGCGTACCGTCCCTGCCTGCGCACACGCGCCTCCCGTGCTTGGGCCTTTCTGCGACTTTCAGGACGCCGGTTCAGAGAAGGCTTCCATGAACGACGAACTCAAGTTTTGAAAAAATGGAGGAAGCGCGCCGACTGTCACGCTTTTGATTCTCGGTTCGGGAGGTCTGCTCGCAGAAGCGAGGGGCGGGTTGGCAGCATCTTGGGCGTCTGCAACATGGTCCTTCGGGGCCGGGACTCATGCCCGGCCCCTAGTTTTCGAAGCGCTGGAATTCAAGCTTTCGAATCGCGCTTCGTGCCGCGCCCTTGCACTAGGCACGATTCTATACTCAATTTTTACTAGTAGCCCGCGGAAGAATTGCCTTTGCTTGTGCGCGGATTGCGCTTAGGCGAAAGAAACCCCACCCACTGGCAAGAACGACGTCCCCGCCAATGAGCCCACCACCCCATCCACCCGAATTAAAAACACAGCGTTCCTGCGGCTGCCTGGCCGCGATGACATGGCTGCTCCTGCTCATTGTGTGTGGGGTGGCGATGGTGCCGTTTTTAGGTTTCGCCTCGTGGATTATCGCGGGCCCGGTCTTGTTCGTCGCTTTGATTCTTTCCATTTTGATTCTCGCGCGTGGAGCGTGGGTGCATGGGACAATTCTCAC
>FTAY01000016.1_pt1 | contig 28904 bp, 20 predicted proteins | sample 1639231 | NCBI WGS metagenome assembly FTAY01 (sample SAMEA3914864, study PRJEB12502) | metagenome | biome: forest; material: soil | place: USA | collected 2012-03-12 | depth 0.3 m
CCCTCGGCGACGCCAACGCCAAATTCGTCATCGACGAAATGATCCCGCTCGTGACGGCGCAGGGCGTGAAGCTCACCGACGACCCCGCCGGCTGGGCCGCCTGCGGCCTGAGCAGCAGCGGCATCGCCGCCTTCACGCTCGCCTGGGAGCGCCCGGATAAATTCCGCAAAGTCGTGAGCTGGATCGGCAGCTTCACCAACATCCGCGGCGGCTACGTCTACCCCGCCCTCATCCGCAAAACCAAGGATCAGCCCAAGCCCATCCGCGTCTATCTCGAGGACGGCAGCACCGATCTCAACAACATGCACGGCAACTGGCCCCTCTCGAATCAAGACATGGCCCTCGCTCTCAAATACGCCGGCTACGACTACAAATTCGAACTCGGCACCGGCGGCCACTCCTCCAAACAAGGCGCCTCCCTCCTCCCCGACACCCTCCGCTGGCTCTGGCGCGACTACGCCAAATAGCCCGCTCCCAAACCCACATACCGCGCGCAAAAAAATGTGGCTCACGCGCCCCCCCGCGTCATTCAAAAACAAAGCGCGCAGCGCCACGCCTATTGTAGCAGTTGCCAGAAGTAGCTTCCGGTTCAGTGAATCCCGAAGGGATTCCCTATATCAGCGAATGGAGCGGAGCGACATCGCCAAACGCGAAGCGTTTGCCCGCAGGGCGGCATCGGAGATGCCGGCAACGGTTGGCCCGAGCTTGGCGAGGGCCTACCCTGGAACCGGCGCCATAATACGGGGCCACAACCCTGAAAGGGTTGCCTCCATTCCCCTCTAATCGGAAACGGCTTTTGGCAATCGCTCTAAGTAGCAAGCCGGGCCCATCCCTTCTATGGAACGCAGAGGCCGCATGAAAACAAAATCTTTGCGCCTTCGCGCCTTTGCGTGAATCCAGGCCAGGCGCCGCATTTCTTTTGCATCACGCCAAGGCGCCAAGACGCAAAGGCTTTGGTACTTGTTGCGTCGCCGCGAGAGCGCGCAGTTCCACATCGGCGAGGCGCCATGCCGGCGGTCCTCTGTGTTCTCTGCGTTGCCATCCACGTCGAAGGCCATGGTGAGGTTGAAAAGAGAAGCGAGATCGAATGGCGACGCGCAATCTGGACTGCGGCGGCATGACGCGCCGCGGTAGGGTCCTGCATGATCGACGCATCAACGCCGGGCCGTCTCCCTGACCAATACGAGAACTGCTCTGCCTTGGCACCGTTGTTCCCTCCACGGCGCGGCATGCCGCGCCTTCCAGAGCGGCGTCATGCCGCCGCAGTCCAGATCGCTCCTCGCAACGGCGCCCACTTTATTTACAGCTGCATAAAATAAACGATCGCCGTCTGACTCACGGCCCCCCGAGCGGCGGGACGGTGAACGTGGGACCGGTTTTTCAACCGGTCGTGGGCGAGCGCAGCGAGGCGGAGGCCTTGCGCTCCCATCGGTGCCGAGACGCTGAAGAAAGCGCGCAGCCGCGCTCCCGCCGCGCCGCGCTTCGCTCGCCCCCGCGTGATTCAAAACAAAGCGCGCAACGCCACGCCCATCAATGAGCGAGGATGAGCGGTTTAAAAAGGCGCGCATTTCTTTACCGCTAATTGGCGCTAATCTTCGCTAATTCCACAAACGGGCGCGGCACCGTCCGCTTCCAGCCCTCCGCGCTCTCCGCGTCTTCCGCGAACTCTGCGGAAATATTACCGCGGAGGGCGCGGAAATCGCCGTGAGGCCTCTGGGGTGAACCGCCCCTGCCCACTTCCATCCATCTGCGTTATCTGCGTCATCTGTGATATCCGCGGTACGTTGCCACGGATGCCACAGATGACGCAGATAGCACAGATGAGTGAAGGCGCCGCGGCACCATTCGTTTCAGGTCCTCCACGCTCTCCGCGTCTTCCGCGTCCTCCGCGGTAATATTCCGCGGAAGACGCGGAAGACGCGGAAATCGCCGTGAGGCCTCTGGGGTGAACCGCCCCCGCCCACTTCCATCCATCTGCGTTATCTGCGTCATCTGTGATATCCGCGGTAACATTGCCGCAGATGCCACAGATAACGCAGATAGCACAGATGAGTGAAGGCGCCGCGGCACCATTCGTTTCAGGTCCTCCGCGCTCTCCGCGTCTTCCGCGTCCTCCGCGGAAATATTTCCGCGGAACTCGCGGAGAACGCGGAAAATCGGAACGGCCTCAGCCCCTCAGTGAGTGTAGTACTGCAATCGCGTAATTTCAGCTTCCGCGCGGCGCTTCTCTTCCACCGCCACGGCCAGGCGGCGCTGCCAGCCGGCAACCACTCCGGGATCCGCGGTGACTCGGCCGGAAACGCGTCCATAGATCCGCGTCGCCTCCCAGGAGCGCTGGGCTTCCGCATTGTTCTGGCTGATCTTCGAATTGAGGTCCGCAATTTCTCCCGTGAGCGCCAGGTTCCTGGCCTCCAGCAACTGGATTTGCCGGCTCTTTTCCGCCGCCGCGGCTTGGATGGCCGCTTCCGCCTGCTTGGTTTTCATCACCTCCAATTGCGCGGCCGCGTTGGCCTGATTCGTGGCCGCGATGGCGGTGCTTTGCGCCTGATGCGTCTGCGCCGCCGAGGTGCCGGCATGCACCTCGTTGGTGACCTGGCTGGCTTCCACCGGGAACTCGCGTTTGCCATCGCTCACGAGGTAACCGGTATCCGTTTTGCGCACGATTTTCAGCGTCGTCCCGCCGGGCACGGAAAACACGCCCTCATCCGTGGTGATGCTGATCCGTTGCAGCGCGAACAGCGTTCCTTCCGGCGCCAGCACCTTGGCCGGTGGCGGCGGCGGCTCGGCCTTCGAAGTGGCGGACGTTTTATCCGGTGCCGTCGACGACGCGAGCGGGGCGGGCGCGGGTGCGGGGGCCGGTGCCGCCGACGTACCCGAAGACGACGATTGCGGCTCCGGATTATCGGTGGAAACGGTGGGTTTGCTGCATCCGGCTACCATGAAGGCAGCCGCAGTGACGGTAATGGAAAAAATTCCTTTCATTCAAGTTTGGTGGCCGCGCCTCCACGGGGACCGTAGGGAACGCTCCCTGAGCAAACCCAGAACGCAGCATTTTGCAAGCCGCTTTGTAACGATTTAGCAATGCTAACTGTCATCTTCCTTAACAACTCGCCTCCCCGCAAAACACAAGATCCCACCCCTCAAGGAGATCCGTGAGAGCTGCACGTCACGGCATCCTTTTGGAGCCGGAAAGGAGGCCCACATTTATTCCCGACCCGCAGTGCAATCCCGAAGGGATTGCATCCACCAGCCCAGGGTTGGCCCGAGCCTGTCGAGGGCCTACCCTCGGGAATAAGGCTCCGCGAAATACGCCAAACACCCGGAAAACAGAGACCTACCTTCCGCCCCTTTTCGCGCGTTTCGCGGATCGAAATTCAGGGGGGACTTCCAAGACTGGATCCTTTGCGGCTTGGCGCCTTGGCGTGAGACCATTTCACCGATAAAGACCTCATGCTTTCCTTGGCTCACGCCAAGGCGCGAAGGCGCAAAGGGCCATGAATCAAAGCCCCTCGGAGAGACTCAAAGACCCGCCCTTCCACGAGTTTTGACCAGGAAAGACACGAAAGGGCACGACAAGGAGGTCGTTTCTTTCGTGTTTTTAGTGTCTTTCGTGGACCAAATCCAGACCCCTACTGCGGCCCAGCCTGCGCCAGCTCCGTATCGATCTGCCGTATCTCTTCGAGGTCCCCCGCGAGTCGCCGCTTCCAGCCGTCGAGCAGGGTGTTGTCCACCGTCAACGCGGCACCCCGGCCCGAAAGGCTGGCGGACCGCACGGTGCTCCCATTCACCACGGCGCGAGAAACCTTATCCTTCAGGTCGACGATCTCCGCATTGAGCTGGACCTTCTTGGCCTGGAGATTCCGCACGCGCTCCTTGGAAATCGGCGGCAACGAGCCGGACCCGACGGCTGGCGGAGGGAGGTCCGACGACGTCGTCGAGCCCTTCCGCATATTCGCCGCCGCGATGTTTGCCGCCTCGCGCTCCGCATTGGTGATTTGCGCCGCGGCGCCGGCGGCCAGCAATTCATTGGTGACCTGCTGCGCTTCCACCGGAAACTCCCGCCGCCCATCGTGCACCACGTAGCCGGAACCCGTCTTGCGCAGGACCTTCAGCTTCGTCCCGCCCGCCACGGAAAACACGCCGTCGTCGGTGGTAATGGTCACCCGCTGCACGGTGTAGAGCGTTCCCTCCGGGGCATAGACCTTTTGCGGTGGCAGCGGATCCGGCCGGGGCAGGGGCGGCATCTTTTCAGGCCCGGTGGACGTCAGCGGCGCCAGGGCCGGCGTCGGTGCGGTCTCTTGCGGAGTACTTTCGGTCGAGGTAGCCGGCTTGCTGCAGCCGCATAGGAGCAATGCGACAGACAGCGCCGTGATGGTTGGATATCCTTTCAGGCGGCTCATTTGAAATGTGGTGGCCATCGTCTAATACGGAGATCTAGACGTACAATTGGATGACAAAGCAGTTTGGTGACGGTTTAGCAAGTTGCGACGTTGCTGGGCGGTAATGGTCGGGACTCCTGTTGCGCTGCAAACCGTACGCCACTTTCCACGAAATCCAACGGAGAAAAAGATCTCAAGAGGTCCTCTGCCTCTGCCTCTGCCTCTGCCTCTGCCTCTGCCTCTGCCTCTGCCTCTGCCTCTCACTCTTTTAGGAAGCGAATACTGAATACTGGCTTACTGAACACTGAGTGAGAGTGAGCGGCAGAGGCAGAGGCAGACGCAGCGCCCCCGCCTTTCCGCCCCGCTGTTCGCGCTTTCACTCCCCTTTGAAAGGTGGCACAATCGCCCTTCAAATAAGAGGTATCCCCCAGCGTCGAAGATGAAAGTCCGTGCAATCCCATGTCCGTGCGTGCCCGTCCGTCCGCACCCCCGAGCCTTCTCCGGGAACTCCACCAATCGCGAAAAAAAGGAGGTCAAAAGCGGTCTGTACCTCTGAAAGCCCAAACGTTATTATCACCCCACATTTCCCGCCTGCGCTCCCATCCCGCGGGTTGCATCGCCCTCTCTCCGCAGGTATACCACCCGCGATGCGACTGCTTCTCTGTATTCTTGCCACCCTTGGGGCTCTGGTCGGATGCGCCCACGACGAGCATCACGAGGAACATCACCACCACCGCGGCGTCAAAGGCGAGGCCAAGCACGTCGGACACGAAATCAAAAACGGCGCCGAACACGTCGGCCACAAGCTCCACGATTTCTTCAAGGGTGATGACTAGCCCGATGATCCTCTCCGCCTCCGCCGCTCCCTCGCACGCCGCGCCGCCGAGTTCGCCCGCTCTTCACGGGCATGCATTTTTCGTGTTTTTCGTGCCTTTCGTGGACAAAAAATTTCTGGCCGTAGAATGAAAAACCTCGCCCGCTCCCTCGCCCGCCTCCTCGGCCCCGGCGTGGTGCGCGACGACGCCGAGACGCTCAAGACCCACGCCGCCGACCGCTGGTTCGCCGCGCGCCGGCCCGACGTGGTGGTGCTCGCGAAAAACCGCGGGCACGTGGAAAAAACGCTGCGCTTCGCGAATCGCCACGGCATCCCCGTGACGCCGCGCGGCTCCGGCTACGGTTACGTGGGCGGCTGCGTGCCTTCGCGCGGCGGCATCGCGCTCAGCGTGGCCCGGATGAATCGCATCAAGGAAATCCATTTTGCCGACGGCGTCGCCGTGGTGGAACCCGGGGTGATCACCGGCACGCTGCAGGACGCCGTCAAAGCCGAAGGCCTGTTCTATCCGCCCGATCCCGCGTCGCTGCGCGAGTGCAGCATCGGCGGCAACATCGCCACGAATGCCGGCGGCCCGCGCTGCCTGAAATACGGCGTGACGCGCCACTACGTGCTCGGTCTCGAGGTGGTGCTGGCCGACGGACGCGTGCTGCATTGCGGCGGACGCACGCATAAAAATAAGCAGGGCTTCGATCTCATCGGCAGCTTCGTCGGCAGCGAAGGCCTGCTCGGCGTGGTCACCGAGGCCACGTTGCGCCTCCTCCCCTATCCGCCCGAGCGCGCGACGATCGCGGTGAGCTTCGCCACTTTCCGCGCCGCCGCCGATGCCGTGCAGCGCATCTTCGCCGCGGGCTACCTGCCCAGCGCCATGGAGATCGCCGATCCCTTCACGCTGCAAAGCGCGCGCGAATTTCTCGGCCGCGAAATCGCCCCCGGCGCAAAATCGCTGGTGCTCGTGGAGCTCGATGGCCAGGCCGCTTCCGTGGCCCAGGAATCCGCCACGCTGGCCGAGCTGCTGCGTTCGCTGAATCCCACCTCGCTCCTCACCGCGCTCGGTGACGAAGAAGGCGAAAAACTCTGGGGCCTGCGCCGCGCCTACAGCGCCTCGCTGAAAGCCACCGGGCTCACGAAGATGAATGAGGACGTCGTGGTCCCGCGCGGCAAACTCGTGGAGCTCGCGGAATTCGGCGAGCACCTCGCCAAAAAACACGGCTACCCCGTGGCCTGCTTCGGCCACGCCGGCGACGGCAACATCCACGTCAACATCATGGCCGGCGGCTACCACGACGACCGCAAAGTCAAAGCCCGCGTCGACCGCGCGCTCGACGAGCTTTTCACCTGGGTGCTGAAAGTCGGCGGCGCCATCACCGGCGAACACGGCATCGGTCTCGCTAAAAAACCCTGGTGGCCCCAAGCCGCCGACAAGGTGAACCGCGACGTCCATCGCGCCCTCAAAACCGCGCTCGATCCGAAAGGGATCCTGAACCCGGGAAAGTTCGTCGGGGTGTAAACCTCCACCTACTTCAACATCTCCCGCAGCGCCGGATAATCCACCTTCGCATTGTGCCGCTTGTCCAAGGGGATGCGCGGCACGGTGCGAACCTCATCCAATTGCGCCCAAGTCAGCGCTGCTCGAATCCGTTCCGCATCCACGCTGCGAACTTGCACTGCGAGGACGCGCCGCCCGTCCACCTGCGCCAGCGCGGCCCGCACGACGCCTTCCACATTCATCGCCGCACACTCCACCGCAAAAGGCCACAGCGTTCCGCGCGCATCCTCGATGCGCGCCGCGCACCGCCCCAGCAGCCAGAGCCGCCCGCGTTCATCGAGATACCCCGCATCACCCGTCCGATGCCACACCACGCCATCCACCCGAAACTTTGTCTCTTCATCACCCTGCCCGTGCAGATAGCCGTGCAACACATGTCCGCCCGCCACCACAATCTCGCCCGCCGCACTCGCGGGTTCGCACTCGCGCGCGAACTCCTCGCCCGTCCACGGCCCCAGCGGCGTGCCCCACCGGTTGCGAAGAATGCGCAATTGAATCTCGCGCACCGGCTCGCCCGTCAGCAACCCGCGCCCCGCAATCATCGCCGCGCGATCTTCCGCGGAAATCTCCCGCTCCTCCACGTGCGCGATCGGCTCCGCCTCCGTGGAGCCAAACACCGCTTCCACGACCGCGCCGCTCGCCTGCTGCCGCAATGCGGTGAGCAATGCCGGAAACACCGGGGCGCCCCCCGTGTACATCTTCCGCATCGATTGCAGTGCTCCATCGTCCGCCTCCAGCAGCCGCTCGAAAAACGCCGGCGACGCCGCGCAGCGCGTGATGTGATAACGCCGGATCTGCCGCAGCACTGGCGCCGCCTCAATGGCGCCCGGTCGCCGGAGATCCGCGTCTGGAATCACGCTTGTCACGCCGCTCGCCAAATTCGCCAGCGTGAAAATCGGCAGCGTCGCGAGGTCCACTTCTCCCGCTTCCAGCGCAATGCTCCGCGCGAGCACGCGATGCTGCTCGATCAAAAATCCATGCGTGCGCACCGCCGCTTTCGGGCGCCCCGTGCTACCGCTGGTGAACGTGAGCAGCGCGGGCGTCTCCGCATTCACCGGGGCGCATTCCTCCAGCGGCGCACCCTGCTCCAGCGCTCGCCAGCGCTTCGCGCCGGGCACCCACCAACCGATCGAGAATTTCGCCGGGATGCGCCGCAACGCCGCCGATCGCAGACGCAGCAGATGCGCCTTCGCCGCCGCCACCAGCGCCCGCGGCGCTTGCAGCGCACAGCACGCTTCCAGGTGCGCGCGCCCCGCGGACGGATCCAGAAACATGGCCACGGCCCCGAGGCGAAAGACCGCGAGCAGCGCCGTGTAGAGCTCCGCCGACATCGGCTGAAAAATGAGCACCGCATCACCGGCCCCAATTCCCGCCGCACGCAGCAACGCCGCGGCCTGGCGCGACCGACGATCGAGCTCCGCAAAGGTCGTGGTGCCCGATGCTTCGATAATCGCCGGCGCCTCGGGCCGCTGCTGTGCTTGCTCTGCGAGAATCCCGGCGATGTTCACAGCGCGCGGGAGTAAAGAGTGTAGCGGCGGAACGGCTTCGCGTAGCGCGCGCTGAGATTCAGCGAGTTGTTCGACTCATGCATCAGCGCATGAATCACCCGCCGGTAGCCGAGCTCCCGCGCGACGATCTGCGCGCGGGCCACCAGCCACGTGCCCAGCCCGGCCACCTGCCGTCCCGGCACCACCGCGACGGTCTTCACGATGACGGTATCGGTCGCCGGGCCGCGCAGCCAATCGGGAATGCTGAACACATAACCCACCGGCTCGCCCTCGAGCTCCGCCAGCATCACCAGCTCCGGCCGGATACGCTCGCGCACTGCGAGGTACTGCGCGAGGAAGGCCTCCTCCGCGAGAGGAGTGTACAAGAAGTTGCTCGTGAACGAACGCACCGAGACCGCATAGATCCGGCGCAAATCCTCCTCGAAAGCCTCGGGCCGCAGCGCGCGAAGGCGCACGCCCGCGCGATGCAGCCGATCGCCCGCGCGCGCCACCTGCGCGTCTTCAAACGAAAGATCGGAATTCAGCGCGGAAAAATAAGACGCGAGCGCACCAAAGCCCGCCGCCGTCCAATGCGCGGGCCATTCGTCCGGATTATCCGGCTCCATGAGGAAAGGCCGCTCCTCTCCGCGCTCGGTGAGCCAGCGATACCGCCGCCACGTGTTACCGTCCATCGGGCCGACGGCCAGCGTGCAGCCCATCTGCCGGAGCCGCTCGCATACCGCTTGGAGAATCGCCGCCGCGGAATTCGCATCGCCCGCGGCATAGTGGCCAATCACTCCGAGTCGCTGATTTTCGAGCGCGGGCACCGATTTCCACCAGAGCGAGGCCCGCGCGGTGGGGGCCGCGTCGTCGCCAAGAAAGAGCAGATGTTCGTCCACGCCGTGATGGGCGAGCGACGCCGGATCGAAGGCGGGCAGGCCCGGCGCCGGGTGGCGGGCGGCATCTTCGGGCGAATGGATGGAAAGCACGCGCGGCATGGAGAAGCGATGTCAGATTCCCACCAGCGAAGCGAGCGCGGCCAGTGCGGCGCGGCAGTTCCAATGGCGGATCGGCTTTCCATCGAGGCAGGGCTGAAGGATGTGAAACACCGCGGCGACCGCGACAAAGGCGATCGCGGCCAGGAGCGCCGACGACGAAGAAATCATCCCCAGGCACCACCATGGCAGCACGGCGAGAATCCAACCAAACGCCGCCGCCGGGATGATGAGCGCCCAACCGGCGCGCCGCTGCGATGTGCGCCAGAGCGAGATCGCGGTGATGGCGAGATGCGCCCCGAACGCGATGTTGAACGGCGCAAACCCGGGTTGGCCAAAGAGCCGATCGGCAAAGAGCCAGGCGAGCGAGGGTACGGCGAAGGCGAGCAGCGCTTGGTGCGAGCGCAGCCACACTTCTGTGCCGGCGGGGCGCCCGAGATTCAGGATGGGATGCGTGAGCAGCACGAGCATGGGGCTGACGGCCCACGCAAAATTGCCGAGGATCCAGCACAGATAGACCATCACGAAAGCGCCGAGCAGCGTGCCTTCGCGCAGCAGCACGCGCTTGCGGCAAAAGAAATGCGCCGCCCCGAGCACCGCGAGGCCGCCGAGATGCCGCAGCATGAGAAGGTCGGAAGCGGGGCGATACAGCCGCAGCAGCACGAGCGTGGAGAGGGGAACGAAAAGATTATCGAGCCCACGCCACGCCGTGGCTTCCAGCAGCATGGAAAGGAGCGCCACGCAAAGGCCGGTGAGCAGCGCGTGCGTGAAGTCGACGCCGGTCAACATCAACGGCAGCACCGTGCACAACAGCGCCACCACAAAAAAAGCGCCCGAGCCTTCCCAGCTTTTTTCGCCTTCATCGGCGAGGTAGCGATGCCGCCCGTAGCGCGTGCCGACGAGCGCCGCCGCCGCATCCGCCAGCGCGAGGATGAGCGTGGGGATGACGTAGTTGATGGGTTCGCGATGGGTGAGGATGAAGAGCGCGCCGCTGGCGATGGGAAAATACAATTCGCCCCACGACACCCGCGCCACGCCGCCGAGCACGGAGCCAAAGCGCGAACGCAGCGCCGGCACGGCGCGAAGCGCGATCAGCAGCGCGAGAAAGCTGCCCGTGAGCACGAGCACGGGCCACGCTTCGCAGAAAATCCAAGGAAACACCGCGGTGACGAGGCCCATGCCGATGTGCACGGCCTTCCGCGAAGTCTCCGCGTCCATGCGGCCCGCGCGCCGCAGCAGGCAGACCGGCCCCAGCAACAGCGCGAAGGCCGCGAAGACCACGGCCATGCCGAGCACGGGATTCACAACACTTCCTCCACGACGAAGCGGCTGTAGAAAAACGCTTTGTCCTCCGCGAGAAGCCGGGTGGACAGTTCTTCCAGCGGTGCCAGGCGATGGGCCAGCGATGCCGGCCGCGAGCGGGGCGCGAGCATGTTCCAATAGGCGAGCCGGGCGCCGCGCGGGCCGGCCTCCGCGAGGCGCGAGAGCAGCGCGGAGGTATTCTCTTCGCTCATGTATTCGAAGATGTCGCTGAGGTTCCAGCGGTCCACGCGCTGGCCTGGCTCGGCGGCGAGAAATTCTTCCAGCGATTGCCGCCGCCATTCGAAACGATCGAGGTTGGCGCGGATGGCGTCGAAGTTTTCGAGGCGCAGCGCATGCGGCAGCGCGTCGCCGTGGCGGCCGGTGAGAATCCAGTGGAGATACGGATTTTCCGCGGGGTTCAGCGCGGTGAGCGCGTGGCGGGTGCGGGCGAGGATGCGGTCGGCCACGCTGCCCTGCACGTAGCGGAAGAAAGCCGGGTCGCGCCCGAGCCGGCCCATGACGAAGCGCGAGAAGAACAGCTTGAACATGAGGCGCCAGCGCCAGGTATTCCAGTGCTGCTCGTAGAAGCGCTCGCGCTCCTCGCGGCTGCCTCCGCGGAGCAGGGCGGCCACCCGTTTTGGCGAGTGAATGAACGGGATGACCCGCTGGCGAAATGTGGCGAAGTAGCGTTCGAATTTCCCCGCGCCGCCAATGCCCGCGGACATCTCCTCGGGCAGCGCGTCCCAAAAGGCGCGCGTTTCCGCGGTGAGCAGCGAACGCAGCCGCGCGTACAGCGCCGCGCGGCGGGTGCTGGGCCGCGAGCCCATGAGCTCGAGGAGCTCGGCATGTTCGAGTTCCCGGTACGCGGCCACGCGCAGTTCCACGCATGCGAGCTGGGCGGGATTCAGATCCAGCGCGACTACGCGAGCCGGTCCGCGGGAGAGGAGCGAGAGCGCATTGTCGCCGGCGGAGGCGATGCTCACCACGGTGTGCGCGGGCTGCGGCTCCAGCGCGGCCAGCAGCACGTCGGCATCCTCCCACACTTGCGCGTAGCGGATGCGCGAAAAATCTGCCCGGCTCGCCGCTTCGGTGCTCATGCGTTGGCGAGACGGCGCACGACGCCCGCGGAGCCGTCCATTTCGACAAAGTCGCCGGTGCGCAACCAGTCGGTGAGTCCCGCGATGGAAACGATCCCCGGCAGCCCGAGCTCCCGCGAGACAATGGCGGAGTGCGACAGCAGGCTGCCGCGCTCGACCAGCAGGCCCGAGGCGGACGGAAACAGCAGCACCCACCCGGGATCGGTGCGCTCGGCCACGAGAATCTCCCCCGGCTCCAGCGTGGCGCCGCGCGGATCGCGCACCACGCGGACTTTGCCGCGCACCCGGCCCGGGCAGCAGCCGAGCCCGCGGCGCTCTTCGCCGTTGGTAACTGCCGATGTGGCGGGAGCGGGACGGGCATCCTGGAAATCGTGCGCGTGGTTGACCATGCCGCGCGTCTGGGAGCGGTCGGACGGCGCGGGAAGCGTGCGCCAGCGCTCAAACTCCGCGCGGCGCAGCGTGACCAGGCCGCGCAGATCGGTCGTGACGCCCGTGCCGTCGATGAACCCGAGCGCCTCGTCGAGCGAGAGATAGAAGATGTCGCGGGGCTCGGCGAGAATGCCGTCGGCGTGAAAGCGGCGTCCGATTTCCACAAAGATGCGCCGCACGCGCCCGAAGAGCCGCGTGCGCTCGAAGCGCAGGTTCTCGCGGTCGCGGACCCGATCGCGCGCATGGCGCAGGACCCAGCGAAAAATCAATCCGCGGAATCCGCCGACGTCGACCACTGCCGGTGCCTGCGGCGCGGGCGCGCTGCGAACCGGAGCCGCGGCGAGCGCGGCGATTCCTTGCAGCAGGGTGGTGGCGTCGTCGTGCAGCGTGGGGCTTTCCAGCTTGAGTTCGTCGAGACAGCGGTCGCCGAATTTTTGGAGATAATCGTCCAGCTGGGCGCGGAATTCCGGCGGGGCCGCGCGTCGCACGCGCACGATGTCGCCGCCGCGCAAGGCCTCAATCAGCGCCGGGTGGGGCGCGGCCAGGACGGCGAGTTCCTTCATGCGGCGCGCCGGTTCCGCGCTGATGATGCCGCCTTGCTCGCGGATGAGATCATTAGCCAGCGTGCCGCCGGGCGAGTCGCACCACTTTTCGCACTGCTTGCGCAACACGCCGTAAAAGATCATCGCGAGGAAATCATTCACCAGCGGGGCGTCCCAGCGGGTGAGGAGCTGCTGCTCGAGCTCGCGGTAATGCGCGGCCAGTTCGTCCGCGCGCATCTCCGCGAGCGGCGGGCGCGGCTCGGCGAGGGCCACGCGCAGGCGCTCGTAGAAGCGCCGGATCTGCCGATTCATGGTGAGATGATTCCACATCAGCCCCGCGATGCTGCCCGCGAGATTGAGGCCGGCGCGCAGCTTCGCTCCAAAGCCGGCGGGCGCAGCGGGCGGCATGGCCTCGGCGGGCAGCGGCTCCTTTACGCCCATCATTTGCTCCATGAAGCCGCGATTCACCTGGTAGCCCGGCAGGAGCGAGAGCACGCGGTACCAGCTCCCGAGATTGTAATATACGCGGCCGTGCAACAGCCCGATCATGCAGCGGAAGGTCTCGGCGTTTGCGGCGATGCGCTTTTCCGGCACGCGCAGGATGCGGCAGAACTGGCGGTACACTTCCTCATACGCGCGCCGCGCGAAGGTGAAGGTGAGCGGCGTGGTGATGCCGCCGTAGCTCTCGGCGATGTTGGAATTATCCCAGACGCGGAGCGCGCCATCGGGATCGGGACGTGCGGTGAGCGTGGTGATGGGGCGCGATTGCAGCAGGTGGAGCGCTTTGCCGTGCAGGGCCCATTCGATGTCCTGCGGCCGGCCGAAATACGCCTCGGCGCGCCGGGCGAGCGTGGCGACGGCATCGGCCCCGACGTCCGTGAGCACCGGCGCGTCCGGCTTCACGATGCTCGAGGAAACGATCCGTCCTTCGCGCGCGACGTGGTAGGTATCGGCATCCACCGCACCCGAAACGAGCGCCTCGCCCAGGCCGCGCACGGCACTAACCACGGCCACGCCGCGCTGTCCGCTCACGGGATCCGCGCTGAAGGCGACGCCGGCGGCATCCGCGGGAATCATCTGCTGGACAAGGACGGCGGGCGGCGTGGGATGCTCCGGCAGACCGCGTTCGCGGCGGTACGCGCGCACGCGCTCGGTAAAACCGGAGCGCCAGACATCGGCGACGCGCGCGCTCACTTCCGACAAGGGCACATTCAAAAAACTTTCGAGCTGTCCCGCGAACGAGTGCTCGGCGCCGTCTTCATCCACCGCGGAGGAGCGTACGGCGAAGAGCGCGCCATCCGGCGCCCAGGCGAGCGCCTCCGCGATCGCCTTGGTGATCTCCGCGTTGGGCGTGAGCGTGGCGAGGGTGTCCGCGGCGGATCGTCCGCCGAGGCTCGCGACAAACGCCTGGGGCGTCACGGTGATCCAGCGCGGCACGGGCAATTCGGCGGCGGCGAGCCGCGCGAGCGCCGTGGCTTTGCCGCCAGCCGTGGCGGGCGTATGTGGATCGGTGAAGTGGAGGATCATCGGAAAAGCAGCGGCAGTGCGCCGAGGGAAAGGTACAGCGCGAGGGTCCAGACACCCGCGATGAGCTCGAAGAGCTTGCCGCGGCCCAGCTGTGGCGCCCGGCGAAAACGCACCACGGCCCCAAGCGCGAGCAGCAGCAGCGCGCCGAGAATCGCGGCCACGGGCAGTCCAAACCCGATGGCCCGCGCGGCCTGCCAGGCGCAGAGCGCGGTGACGGTGAGCGCGCCGAGCCACGCCGCCGTCGCCGTCGCGGCGCCCCAGAGCACGGTGTAGGTGCGCACGCCTTTTTCTTCGTCGGCGGGCGCGCGCAGTTTGCGGCCAATTTCGAAGACCACGCCATTGAAAAGGCTTGCGCCCAAAAACCATCCGAGCCCCGACGGCGGCTGGGCGCCGATGGCGAGCCAATCGCAACCGGTCGCATAAAAATCCACCAGCGGCATGATGAGCATGTGCGTCCACATATAATGGATGGGCCGCGCGACGAGCCACTCGCGGGCCCAGAATTCCTTGCTCATGCCCAGCAGATAAATCCACGGCACGAGCAGCAGCAGCGCCATGCGCGGTGCGAGCCAGAGGCCCGCGCCGAGCTGGAGGAGCGCGGTGAGCACGAAGAGCGCGCCGAGCTCTCGCAGCGTGACGAGGCCGCGCGGGACCGGACGATAGGGGCGAAACTGCGAGTCTTCCTCGAAATCCTTGAATTCATCCGCGATGCGGAGCTGCAGAAAGAACAGCAGGCACGTGAGGAAGGCCACGGCCAGCGCCGGCCAGGGCGGCAGCGTGGCGCCGCCGGTGCGCAGCATGCGCGAGTAACTCACCGCACAAAAACTAAAGGCGGCGATGAGCGGGATGTGGCCGGCGAGCGGAAAGCGCTCGCGCTGATAAATCCACCATCGCGCCAAAAAAGCCGGACGCCCGGCGGGAGCGGCGCTCATTTGCGACCCCGCGCGAGCCGGCGATGGGCGCGGGTAAATTCCTGGCAGCTCAGCGCGGCGATGATGCTGAGCTCGCCCGCGAGCGCGAGCGCGGCGCAGACCTCGGCGAGCGCGTTGGCGCCTTCCGGCTGCGCGAGGCCGAGGATTTGCAGGCACGCGCGCTGGCTGGGCAGGCCGGTGCCACCGCCCACGGTGCCCACGACAATATTGGGCAGGGTGACGGCGGCGTAGAGCGCGCCGTCGTCGCGCACCTCAAAGCGCGTGACACCCACCGCGCTCTCGGCGACGCAGGCGGCGTCCTGCCCGGTGGCGAGGTAGAGCGCGGCGAGGCCATTCGCATAGTGACCCTGCACGCCGATGGTGCCGCTCATCACGCCGCCGAGCGCGGACATGCGCCAATAGTCGCACATGCGCGCCGGGGAGCTGTGCAGCCGCTTGCGCACCAGCTCGGCGGGCAGCACCGCCTCCGCGGCGACTTTGCGCCCGCGCACGGTGGTGAAGGAAAGGACGCTCGCTTTTTTGTCGCCGGAGAAATTTGCCTCCACGAAATGATACTCCGCTTTCACCGGCGCGTTCGCGATAATGAAGTCGCACACGGCCTGCGTGGCGATGGTCACCATGTTTTGTCCTGCGGCGGCTCCGGTGGAGAACTCGAGCTGGAGATACACGTGATTGCCCTCGACGGTGAACCCGGTGTCGAGCAGGCGCCCGTGCTGCGTGGTCGCTTCCGCGGCGGCGCGGAAGGCATCCGTCTGCTGCATGGCCCACAGCACAAACTCGCCGGCGTCCGCGAGATTGCGAAAAGCAAATCCCGGCGCGCGCGTGATGCCTTCATTGACGAGCATCGAAGAGCAGCCGCCGACCTCGGTCAGTACGCGCGCGCCGCGATCGAAGGAAGCGACCAGCGCGGCTTCCGTGGTGGCGAGCGGAACAAAATAGTCGCCCTGCGCGAAGAGGCCGTTCACCCGCAGCGGCCCGGCGACGCCCACGGGCACTTGCAGCGTGCCGATGAAGTTTTCGATGTTGTGCGCGAAAGCCTCGGGTCCGCTGGCCGCAAGGGCGGCGCAGGTTTCCGGCGACGCGCCGAGGGCTTTCCAGCGCTCCGCGACGCGGCCCGGTGTGGCCGCGGTGCCGCCCGGCGGCGCAGGACGCGCGGGTGCGCCGGGCTTCGGCGCGAGGCGCTCGCGAAGCACGGTGGTGGAAGGCGCGGGCAGATTGCGGAGGACGAACGCCTGGGCCTTGCGGGAGCTTGCTGCCATGCGCGGTGGGTTAGCGCGTTTCCCTTCGCGACACAAGGTTCGCCTGGCCGGTGCGGCGGGAGGCGGCGATCATGCGGAGCCCAATTTGGCGCGCGGGCGCAGTCCATCGGCCAGCACTGCGAGCAGGATGACCGCGCCTTGAATTGCCTTTTCCCAATACGCCTGCACGTGGAAATGGATCAGCGCTGGGTTCACGTTGGCCAGCAGCAGCAGGCCGGGCAGCACGCCCCACAAGGTGCCGCGCCCGCCGCTCACGGCGACGCCGCCGACCACGCAGGCGGCGATGACTTTCAACTCCAGCCCCTCGCCACACGCGGGCTGCACTTGGGGCGATTGCACCATGTTCAGCACCGCGGCGAGCCCGGTGAGCGCGCCCATCACGACGAACACGAAAAAGGTCACGCGCCGCGGCTCGATGCCCGCAAGGTGCGCGGCCTCGGCGTCGCTGCCCACCGCGTAGACAAAGCGCCCGGCGGCGAGGTGCTTCATCATCCAGGCCCCCGCGAACACGAGCGCCGCGGCGAGCGTGATGGAAAGGAGCTGGCCCAGCCATTGGTCCAGCCCGAACCACTGGGTGCCGGGCGGCAGATCGAGCAGGCGCCCTTGCTGCCAGAGCCGCAGCGTTTCCTGCCACGTCACCATCGTGGCGAGCGTCACCACGATGCTCGGCAGCCGCAGCCACGCCACCAGCGCGCCATTGATCGCGCCCATGGCCGCGCCCGCGCCCACACTGGCGAGCAACGCCACGGGCAGCGGGAGCCCCGCGCGCGCCGTGAGTCCGCCAATCACGGCGCACATGCCGAACTGGGAGCCGATGGAAATGTCGATCTGCCGCGAGACGATGACGAGCGTCATGCCGACGGCGGCGATCAGCGCGGGCATTTGCGCGGTGAGGCGCGAGAGCAGCGGCTGTACCGCGAAAAATTGCGGCGCGAAAATGGCGAGCGCCAGCAGGAGCAGCGCGAGCGCGCCGGCCACGGAGATTTCGCGGGAGTGGCGGTTCAGCCAACGTGATGAGGCCAGACGCTGGTGGCTCATGCCGCCTCCTTTCCAAGCGCGGCGGCCATGACTTCGTGGGCGTCGGCGCTGCCGGGGAGCATGGCGGCGAGGCGTCCGCCGCGCATCACGCCGATGCGGTCGCTCATGCCGAGCACTTCCGGCAGATCGCTGGAAATGAGCAGGACGGCGAGGCCATCGGTGGCGAGCTGGCGAATGATTTTATGGATCTCCGCTTTGGCGCCCACGTCCACGCCCTGCGTGGGTTCATCGAGAATCAGCACTTGCGGCTTGGTCGCGAGCCAGCGGGCGACGCTCACTTTTTGCTGGTTGCCGCCGCTGAGGCTGCCGCCCGGCGCCTCGGGGCCGTAGGTTTTGATGCCGAGATCGCGGATGAATTGCTGCGCGAGCGCGGTCTCGGCGCCGAACCGCAGCCACGTGCCGGGAAAAAGGGTGGGCTGCACGGCCATGGTGATGTTTTCCGCCACGGGCATTTCGAGAATCATCCCATGCCGCCGGCGATCTTCCGGCACGTAGGCGATGCCGTGCGCGATGGCTTCGCGCGGCGTGCGAATGGAGATGCGCGCGCCGCGCAGCGAGATTTCTCCGCGGTCGGCGGGCGTGATGCCGAAGAGCACGCGCGCCAATTCGGTGCGTCCGGCGCCGACGAGGCCCGCGAGGCCGACGATTTCGCCGGCACGGATATCGAGGGTGATGCCGTGCACGCCACCAGCCGCGCACTCGAGATCCCGGATCGAGAGCACCGGCTCGCCCGGGGCCGCTTCGGACGGCGGGTAGATGTGCGAGACCTCGCGCCCGACCATCATCTGGATGAGCGAGGCCTCCGTCATTTCGTCGACGCGATTGGTGCCCACGCTTTGGCCGTCGCGCAGCACCGTGACGCGATCGGCGAGCGCGAAGATTTCCTCGAGGCGATGCGAAATGTAAATCACGCCGGCGCCGCCCGCGCGCAGCTCGCGCACGACGGCGAAGAGCAGATGCTGCTCCTTGCGCGTGAGCGAGGCCGTGGGCTCATCCATGATCACGATGCGTGCGCCGGAGCCAATGGCGCAGGCGATTTCCACGAGCTGCTGCTCCGGCATGGAAAGCGAGCGCACCTCGGCATCGGGAGAAATTTCGGCGCCGATGCGCTTCAGCAATTCCACGGCCCGCTTTCTTTGTTCCGGCCAGCGCAGGCGATGCCAGGCGCCGGGTTTTTCCAAACGGAGGGCGATGTTCTCCGCGACGCTGAGATCGGGGAACAGCGCCGGCTGCTGATAAATACAGGCGATCCCGAGGGCATGGGCGCGGGTCGGGTTCAGCGTGCTGAGTTCCTGGCCGCTGATGGCGAGATGTCCGCCATCCGGTCGGTGGGCGCCGGTGATGACTTTGATGAGCGTGCTCTTGCCGGCGCCATTCTCGCCGAGCAGCGCATGGACTTCCCCGCCTTGCAGCTCAAACGACACCCCCTTCAACGCACGCACGGCGCCGAAGGATTTTTGGATGTCGGTGAGTTGGAGCAGGGGTGGCACGAGTCTGGAAATGAATGGACGAGGCGACGATGCGGAAATTTTCTCGCCGCTGATTAGCGAGGATTAGCGGAGATTAGTGGTTTAAAAAGCTTTCTGGAAATCCCCGAAGATCGCGCGGAATTTTTTAACCGCTAATTGGCGCTAATCTTCTAATTTTCGTTGGAGGTGCCAACTAGTGGTTCAAAGAGTGGGTTTCGGATCGGGCTCGGCGCTGACGAGTTCGGAGAGGATGAGCCGTTTCCATTCCAGCTTTTCCTTGTTTCCGAAGTTGATCAGATAGCCGACGGGGCTTTTGGAGATGCGCATGTAATTGAACAACTGCGCTTCGAATTGCGGGAGGATCTGGGTGGCCGCTTTCAATTCGACCACGATGCCGCCGAACACGAACAGGTCAGGGATGTAGCGGACTTTCAGCTCTCTTCCTTTGTAGCGGCAGGCCAGCTCTTGCTTGGAGACAAAGGGGATACTTCGAAGGGCGAGTTCGATCTCGAAGCTTTCCTGATACACATCTTCGCTCAGGCCGTAGCCGATTTCGTTATACACTTCGAAAGCTGCGCCCATCAGTTTGTAGCCTTGATCCTTGTACAGTTCTGCGTTCACGGCGAGGGGTTGGGAAGTGATGGGATTGGAGTTCGCGTTGTGGGGAAAACAATTAGCGAGGATTAGCGGAGATTAGCGGTTTAAAAACGCTTGTTGGCGATCTTCGAGGCTCGTGCGGGAGTTTTTAACCGCTAATTGGCGCTAATCTTCGCTAATTCATACATGGTGGATTTATTGGCGATGGTGATCTTTAGCGACGGCTGGTGGTGCTCTCGTGTTTCCTTACTTCGCTCATCCAGTTCATTCCCGCGGGGACGCTCTGTTCTTCGCAGTGTTGTTCCCAGACGGCGTTCCAGGGGAGGGTTTTTGATTCTTCCAGCAGGGCGAGGCGGGTGGTGAGGTCGTTGGTGTGCTCGGCTTCTTGCAGGCGGGCGCGGGGCTCCAGCAGGGCGATGAGGAGGGCTTTCAGGAAGTTGCGGGCGCCGATGACCCAGGCGGCGATGCGGTTGATGCTGGCGTCGAAGTAATCGAGGCCGAGGTGCGTGCGGTCGAGGAAATCGCCGCGCACGAGTTCTTCGGCGATGGCGCGGAGTTCGTCGGTGAGCGTTACCACGTGGTCGCTATCCCAGCGCACGCCGCGGCTCACGTGGAGCAGCAGGCGCGGGACGTATTGGAGCACGGAGGAGATTTTGTCGGCGATGCTTTCGGTGGGGTGAAAGTGGCCGGCATCGAGACAGAAAACTTTTTGCCGGGTGATGGCGTAGCCGAGGTAAAATTCGTGCGAGCCGGCGACGTAGCTCTCGCTGCCGATGCCGAAGAGTTTCGGCTCCACGGCGTCGAGCAGATGTTTGGCGGGAAAGCGTTTGGCAAAGACGGTGTCGAGCGAGGCGGCGAGGCGCTCGCGCGGGCCGACGCGATCGGCGGGGGTGTCCTTGAAGCCATCGGGCACCCACACATTGGTGACGCAGGGCGTCCCGAGCGCGCGGCCCATGGCGGCGCCGATTTCGCGGGCGCGGCGGCAGTGCTCGATCCAAAATTTCCGCACGCCGGCGTCGCGGTGCGCGAGCGTGAAGCCGTCGGCGGCGTTGGGGTGCGCGAAACAGGTCGGGTTGAAATCGAGACCCAGCTTTTGCTCGCGGGCCCAGGCGATCCAGCCGGCGAAATGCTCGGGTGCGATGGCGTCGCGATCCACGCGCTGGCCGTGAAACTCGCCGTAGATGGCGTGCAGGTTCACCCGATGGCGGCCGGGGATGAGCCGCAAGGCGGCTTCCAAATCGGCGCGCAGTTCCGCGGCGTTGCGGGCGCGGCCGGGATAGTTGCCGGTCACGGCGAGTCCGCCGCCGAGTTCCTGGCCGGCGTCTTCAAAGCCGCGCACGTCGTCGCCCTGCCAGCAGTGGAGCGAAAGCTGGAGCGGGCGCAGCCGGGCGAGCGCGGCCTCCGTGTCCACGCCCAGCGCGGCATAGCGTTCGCGGGCCAGGGCGTAGGCGCGGGAGATGGAGGAGGATTTTGGCATGGAGGTTTTCTTGATGCCTGGGAGAGTGGACCGAAAGTCAAAAGACCGCGAAACCCCTCGAGGGCGGCGGACAAAGGTAGGGACGGCGCGCCGCCGCCGTCCCAAACTTTCTGTGCGCAAGAAAGATCAGGGACGCCGACGGCGCGGCGTCCCTACCTTTAAGCCGGCGCGGCGTAGCCAGCCTTCTGTCGAGCCGCGGAAAGGGACGTGGAACTCGGCCGCAATCGCATTTGCGCGGCGGCGGGGTTTCCGTTACAGGCACGCGCATGATTCGTTCGACCATCTTTGCCGCGCTGTTCGTTTCCCTGGCCCTGACCGCTTGCGAGTCCACCGGCGGCGTGGCGGCGAGCAATTCGAAAGCGCGCAAAGACATGGTGGACGCCATCGCGCAGGAGCCGAAGGGCTCCTATTACGTGGGCCGGCGCTATTACAAGGTGGACTACAAATTCTGGGGCTACGTGCGGAAATCCGGCGAGCCGTGGAGCACGGCGAAGCTGGTGATGATGAACGAGAACTCGAAGCTCGCGCCGGATCGCGAAGGCGGAAAGATCGGCTCCGACAACAACTACGAGTACAAGTTGTTCGGCGATTACAGCAGCGACACGGTGTACGAGCCGGCGAGCAACCGGTTTTATCCGGAGTTTAAGCTCCAGGGGATGCAGCTTTTGACGACGACGCCGGGGCCGATTTATCGCGATCCCCAGGCGACGAATCCGGAGCGGCGGGTGATTCCGATCCCGTACTGAGGGTAGGCGAGGTTTTTAACCTCGCTCCAGGCAGCGCGGGAAAGGCCTTCAGGTGCGAGGTTGAAAACCTCGCCTACGCTACGCCGTCTTGCGGCGGGAGCAGACGCCTTTGGTGCGCTGGAATTCGTCGCAGTGGGCCTCGATGCGCACGACTTTGGCGGTGGGCGTGAAGCCCAGGCGCTTGCTGATGCAGCCTTCCAGCGTGTCGATGTGCACGTCTTCGAATTCCACAATCTTTCCGCAATCGAGGCAGATGAGGTGATTGTGGTTCGGGTGATCGACGTAGTTCGGGTCGTAAAATTTGTAGTCCTTCCCGAAGTCCATTTCCTTAAGCACGCCGCTCTCCACCAGCAGCGGCAGGGTGCGATAGACCGTGGCGCGCGAGACCGAGGGGTCGAGCTTCTTCGCCATCGTGTGAAGGTCCTCGGCGGTGTAGTGCTCGTTGGTGCTGAAGGCCGCGCGGATGATGGCATCACGCTGCGACGTCTTCCGAAAGCCCTTGCTTTCGAGATAATCGTAAATGCGTTCACGCAGCGCAGCATCCATAGTTGGTAGACGCTAAGGGCACCCGGGCGGGGAGTCAACGGCGAGGGGCGGGCCGTCCGGGGCGGTTCAAAGGAGACGCTGATTTCGTGCGAGCGCTCTGCCTCTGCCTCTGCCTCTGCCGCTCACTCTTATTCTCTCTCGCCCTAGAGAGTGAGAGGCAGAGGCAGAGGCAGAGGCAGACAGCGCGCTCGCTGGAGCACCTCTCTAAACGTTCACCGGCTCTAGGACGCGGGCGAGTTCGGTGAGGCGGCGCTCGAGTTCCGGGCGCTGCATCCATGTGGTGCGCACGGCCCACCAGAGCCGCGGGAAAAAACGGCGCGGAACCTGGAGCCGGGGGAGCAGCCGCGAGGTGATCCGCGGCTCGCCGTAGCCATCGATCACCGCGGACGCCAGGGCCGGCCAATCTTCCCGGCGGCAGCGGCCACAGACATCCTGCAGCAGCACCAGCAGGTCGTCCGCATGGCGATCTTCCGCCGGGAGCGCGCGGCGGTGGCGCACCTCAAAGTCAATCAGGCGCGCGCGGCCGGTGGCGGCGTCGAACAGAAAATTGCCGGTGTGCGGATCGCCGTGGCTCCAGGCGCCGCCGTAGTGCGGGCAGTGGAGGCCGTGCGCGCGCCGCAGTTCCGCCGCCGCGGCGGCGAGCATTTCCGGAGTGAGGCCGTGCGCGGAGAGGGCGCCGGCGAGATTGGCTCCGGGCAGCCGCTCCGCCCAGGGCGTGCCGTCGCCGTCGAGCCCGGCGATGAACTCGGGCCCATGGAGTTTGCGGAAGCAATCCACTTCCCAGGCCCGCCAGGCGGTGGGGCTGGCGAGACCTTCCACAGGATTGCCGGCGAGCCGAAAAAAGAAATTCGCCAGCGTCATCACCGCGCCCGCCATCCATCGCCGCCGCTTCAGCCACACCGGGCGGCCATCGCGCTCGGCATGGGCGCCGGTGTTCACATGAAAATGGTCCACCCAGTTGCGGGCGGCAGCGAGCAGCGAGGCCATCAGGGCGCTTACCGTGCTTGAAGCGGGCGCCTCGGGGTAGAGAAATTTTTTCGGCCCCGGCCCTGGGGCGTGCGAAGAATTTCCGGTGCCGGCTTGCCCGCGACGGGCCGGACGCTACGGTGATGTTTTCATGTCCGAGACGCTCACGCCGATGATGCAGCAGTATCATGGAATCCGGCGCACCCTGCCGCCGGATACGCTGCTGCTCTTTCGGCTCGGGGACTTCTACGAGATGTTTGGCGACGACGCGAAGGAGGCCGCGGGCCTGCTGAATATCGCGCTTACCAAGCGCAATGGCATGCCCATGTGCGGCATCCCGCACCACAGCCACGAGGGCTACATCCGGCGGCTCATCAAGGCGGGCCGGCGGGTGGCGATTTGCGATCAAGTGAGCGAGCCCAAGGCCGGGCAGATCGTGCAGCGCGAGATCTCGCAGATTGTGTCACCGGGCACCGTTGCGGACCTGCACATGCTCGATGCGAAGCGGAACAATTTTCTCGCCGCGATTCATCCGGGCGCGAAAGGCGGGCACGGGTTTGCCTTTGTGGATCTCACCACGGGCGATTTCCGGCTCACCGAGCTGGCGGACGATGGCGCGCTGGCCGACGAAATCGCGCGGGTGCAGCCAGTGGAGACGATCGCCGCGGAGGAAAACGTGGCGCGCTACCGCGATCTGGCGCGGGTGCAGCCGCGGGACGGCTACACCTTCCTCGCGGACCAGGCGTATTTTACCCTGCGCGAGCATTTCAAAGTGCAGTCGCTCGATGGTTTTGGCTGCGCGGAGATGCCGGCGGCGATCGCGGCGGCGGGCGCGATTTTGCATTATCTCAAGGAGATGCGCCGCTCGCTGAGCCATGTCTCGCGGCTCACGGTGTATCGCAACAGCCAGTTCATGATCGTGGACGCGGCGACGCAGGCGAATCTGGAGCTGGTGCAAAGCCGGGGCGGCGCGCGCGATACCTCGCTGCTCGGCTGCCTCGATCGCACGCAGACGCCCATGGGCGCGCGCAAGCTGCGCGATTGGATTTTGCATCCGCTGTGCGATCTCACGGCGCTGCGCGAGCGGCAGCAGCTCATCGGCGATCTGCTCGCGGAGCCGTTCATCCTCGGCGCGCTGCGCGAAACGCTGAAGAGCATTCGCGACCTGGAGCGCACCGTGGGCCGGCTCACGCAGACGGGCGGCAATGCGCGCGATTTACAGGTGCTGCGCACCTCGCTGGAACAGATCCCGCAGCTTCAGGCCGATCTCACCGCGCTGCTGCGCCGGGAAGGCGTGGGACTGCCGGAAATCACGCCGCTGCCCTCGCTGGATCACGGCGGCGAGACGGCGGAGGCCGCGATTCCGGCGGCGGCGCCGGCGAGCAGCGAGACGCCGGAGCTGCGGAATTCGACTTTTGCCAATCCACCGTCGCGCAGCCTCGCGGCCATTCTGCGGCCACAGCTCCACGCGCTGCCGCACATCGTCGAGCTGCTGACGAAGGCGCTGGTGGATGAGCCGCCGGCGGTGACCAAGGAAGGCGGCATGTTCCGCGATGGCTACCACGCGCCGCTCGATGAATTGCGGCACGGCTCGCGCGCGGGGAAGGACTGGATCGCGCAGCTCCAGCAGCGGGTCATCGAGGAGACGGGGATCAAGTCCTTGAAGATCCGCTACACCTCGGTGTTCGGCTATTTCATCGAGGTCACGAAATCGAATCTCGGCGCGGTGCCCGCGACGTGGATTCGCAAGCAGACCATCGCCAATGGCGAGCGCTACATCACGCCGGAGCTGAAGGAAGTGGAGAACAAGATCCTCGGCGCCGACGAGCGCGCGCAGGCGCTGGAGTATGAGCTGTTCATCCAGCTCCGCGACGAAGTGCTGCGCGAGCTGGCGGCGCTGCAGCAGACCGGCGCGGCGATTGCCACGCTCGACGTGCTGTGCGGCCTGGCGGAGACGGCGCGCATTTACGGCTACTGCCGGCCGGTGCTGGCCGAGGACCTGCACGTGTGCATCGAGGATGGCCGGCATCCCGTGCTGGACCAGTCGCTGGTGGAGGAAAAATTCGTGGCCAACGATGTGGTCCTCGACGACACCGCCAACCGGCTGCTGATTCTTACCGGTCCGAACATGGCGGGCAAGAGCACCTACATCCGCCAGGTGGCGCTGCTGGTGCTGATGGCGCAGATCGGTTCGTGGCTGCCGGCGCGCAGCGCGGAGATCGGGCTGGCCGACCGCATTTTCACGCGCGTGGGTGCGAGCGACGATCTTTCGCGCGGGCAGAGCACCTTCATGGTGGAGATGAATGAGACGGCGAATATCTGCAACAATGCCACCGCGCGCAGCCTGGTGATCCTGGATGAAATCGGCCGCGGCACGTCCACCTTCGACGGTCTGAGCATTGCCTGGAGCGTGGCGGAGTATCTGCACGATGAAACGAAGTGCCGCACGCTTTTCGCCACGCACTACCACGAGCTCACGGAATTGGAGCTCACGCGCACGGGCGTGAAGAATTACAACGTGGCCGTGCGCGAGTGGAATGATCAGGTGATTTTCCTGCGCAAGATCATCAAGGGCGGCGCGGACAAGAGCTATGGCATCCAGGTCGCGCGGCTCGCGGGACTGCCGGCGAAAGTCGTGGCGCGGGCGAAGGAGATTCTCAGCAACCTGGAGCACCACGAGCTGAACGCCGACGGAAAACCGGCGCTCGCCGAGGCGCCGCCGCCGCCGAAGCACGGGAAGCCGCGCGGGAAAAAGGCCGCACAGAAGGCGCTGGATGAGATGCCGCCGCAGATGAGCTTGCTGTAGAGAGGCGCCGTGGACTGCGGCAGCTCGCTGCCGCTGTGCGGGGGACGCAGCTTGCTGCGTGGGGTGGGGGAGATTTTTGAAATGTGGGCGGTGTTCCCTCCGCGGCGCAGCGAGCTGCGCCCGCCACACAGCGGCAGCAAGCTGCCGCAGTCCACGGCGCCTTCAGTGCGAGCGGCGCAGGCGGGAGCGCAGGAGGTCTTCCAGTTGGTCCACGCGCTTCTTTTCCTTCGGCTCGAGCAGTGCGGCGAGGATGGCGGCGCGATCTTCCATTTCGGTGAGGCGCACGTAGGAGGTTTTCAGGCCGGGGTCCTGGAATTTATCGGGCTGGCCGTCGCGCCGCAGAAAATCGGAGACCTTCGCTTCCATCCCGGCGGCGCGCGGATGCACGTGCAGGCCGTCGGGGCAGCCGGTGTCGCCGGCGTGGCAGCCGTTGCAGGTGTTCATGGAGAAGAGGCGGCGGGCGTCGCGGATGATGTGCGGCGCAGGATCCCAGTGGAAATCTTTCTCGCCATCGGGAATGAGCGCGGTGGCGCCTTGCAGCGCGAAGGTCGTGCGGTGGAATTCCACGGTTTTCGGGATGGAATGAATGCCCGCGCGGATGAGCGGCTCGATCTCGTTGAGAAAATTGCCGAGGACGCGTCCATTGACCTGGCGATCGTCCATAAAGGCCGGGGCGGGAGTGAGCGGCAGCAGCGCGGGGACGAAAGCGCCGTTTTGCAAATCGAATTGGCGAAACTCGCGGCCCGGGCCAAACGCCGCCTCGCTGCTGCGGAGCTGCGAGAACGAAGGCTTTGCGGCCTCTGTAATCTCACCCTTGTCGTTTGTCCCGCGATGCGTGAAGGCTTTGGTCAGCGTCACCAGCGATTCCGCATAACGCGGGTCTTTCAGTTCCAGCCCGCCGAGCCAATGCCACGCCTGCGCCCAATCTTGCGCGGTGAGCGAGCCCGGCGCGCTGTTTGGGAGGGTGCGGCCGACTTTGGAGAGCGGCTCGAGTTGGTATTCGAAGATGAGCGTCCAATTTCCCGGGAGCGGTTGACCGTCCGGACCGACGGCGCCGAAGATGAGGCGACCTTCCCCGAAATTCGGGCCTTTCGATTCAGTAGTGGAGGTGGGAGGAGTCACGCAAGTGGACGGAATGCCGGCGAGCTCCCGGCCGCCGAAACGGAAGCCGCGAAAGCCGCGCGAGTTGACCGTTGTGAGGCCGCTGCCGCTGAAACCACCGAAGCCGCCGTAAGGGCTGAAGCTGGGTGGCGTGTCCGAAGGAAAAGAAGTAATGCCATGCACGCCTTGCGTGGAGAGCCCGACCATCGCCGCGAGCTGTCTTTCTTTTCCGGCGTTGCGCCATTTGGTGCGCAGGTCACCCTCCGTGTCCACGAGCGGCGCGACGCCAAGATCCAGTCGATTCACAATGGCGAGCAGGCGGAAGGGTGCGTGCGCGAGGTTTGGCTCCCACGGCTTGCCGGATTGCGGATCGTAGCCGTCGCGCTGCTGCCAATCGCGCACGAATTTGCGGGCGACCTCCGGCCGCGCGGGAATGGTGACTGCCGGCTGGCTGTCACCGCTTGAATCGGTGCGCGTTTTCTTCACGCGGAGCGTGGTGTTTTTGGCGCCGGGTGGCAATGGGACGCCGAAATCAGCGGGGGAAAGGCACTCCGGCGCCACGCCGGTGGTGGATTCTTCCGCGTAGCACAGCAGCCATCGGTGAATGGCTTCCGGTGCTTTTTCCTTGCCGAAGATTTCCTCCACGAGCCCGCCGAAGGACCAGGGGCCGGGATACTGCGCGTTCGCGGAATCGACGATGATCGGATCGGTGATCAGGAGCTCGCGCTCGGGGTGGATGTCGGCGGCTTTCACGTGCTCCGGCGGAGCGGCCGGGCAGAGGGTGAGGGTGGCGGTGAGCAGGCAGCAGCAGATGATGGCGGGGCGCATAGGCTGGTGAGGTGGTTCACCAGCATCGACGCGGCGCGGCGCGGGAATATTCAGCGGCCGGCGGAGAAATCCGCGGATAACGCGAAAGACATATGCGCGCTGGAGCGCTGCCAAGAGTGTAGGAACCGACCGCACGGGTGTGGCGCGGGAGCGCCATTTGAATTGTCATCCTGAGCGAGCAGAGCGAGTCGAAGGACCTCACACTATGCTGAACCGCCCGAGCAAAGAGAGCGCCTCATTTTAGAGTGTGTATCGAAAGTCGAAAACTGAGATAGCGATGCCAGTGAAGTGAGGCCCTTCGACTCGCTCTGCTCGCTCAGGGTGACAATTCCAAGTGAGGGGCGTGCGCTGGAGAGTTCGACATTAGCACGTCTTGGAACGCTGCCACGACACTTCACCCAAACCACTCAATCGAGCAGCTCTTCCATAGAAATCCAATGAGGCCGGACGGGCGTTCAGCAAGCGCCTGGAAGGCGCTTCTACGAGCGATGCGCGAAGTGCGCGCTCTACGAGATGCGCATGGGCATCAGCACGTAGAGGAAAGGCGAGCCGACTTTCAGGACGCCGGGGCTCATTTCGTCGATGAGCTCGAAGTGCACTTCCTCTTCCACGAGATTGCGCAGCGGGTCTTGCAGGAATTGCGGGTTGAAGGCGATGGAGAGATCCTTGCCTTTGTAGTTCACCGCCATGTCTTCGTGCGCTTCGCCGACTTCCGGGGTGTTGGCGGTGATCTCCAGATTGTTCTTCGCGAAATTCAGCTTCACCGAGTTGCTCTTGTCGCTGGAGAGCAGCGACACGCGGCGCACGGCGTCGAAGAGCAGGCCGCGCTCGATGGTCACGCGCTCCTTCGGCTCGGCGGGGATGACCTGGCGGTAGTTCGGGTAGTTGCCCTCAATGAGCTTCGAGACGAGCAGCTTGCCGTTCACTTCGAAGGAGACCTGGTTTTCGCCCACGGTCATCTTCAGCTCGCCTTCCTCGGCGACGAGGCGCTGGAGCTCGG
>FTAY01000027.1_pt1 | contig 27420 bp, 14 predicted proteins | sample 1639231 | NCBI WGS metagenome assembly FTAY01 (sample SAMEA3914864, study PRJEB12502) | metagenome | biome: forest; material: soil | place: USA | collected 2012-03-12 | depth 0.3 m
CGGGAGATGACGGAGGTGCTGCAAAAATTCCCGGCGCCCGTGGCGGGTTACTGGCACGATTTCGGGCATGTGCAGGTGAAACACAACCTCGGCTTCCTCGACCACGTGGACTGGATGCAAAAAGTGGCGCCGCGCCTCATCGGGTGCCATTTGCACGACACGAAGTGGCCGGGCCGCGACCACATGGCGCCCTTCACGGGCGACGTGGAGTACGAGAAGCTGCTCGCTTTTTTGCCAAAGGACACGCTGTTCGTTTTTGAAATGAGCCCGCGCCGGACGCCGGAGGAAATCACCACCGCGCTGGCGAAGTGGAAGGAGAAATTCGGGACGGCATGAAGAAGTTCCTCCTGTTCCTGCTGCAGTTCGCGGCGACCGCGGGGCTGCTCTGGCTGGTCTTTCGCGACGAAGGCAAGCGCGCGGCGCTGTTCGACGCGGTGCAGCAGGCGAAGTGGAGCTGGCTGCTGATCGGCATCGCGGCGTATGGCTGCTTTGAGCTGCTCGCGGGCGTGCGCTGGATGATCCTGCTCCGCGTGCAGGGCATCCAGATCACGTGGAGGCGGCTTTATGGGCTGCTGATGGTGGGTTTATTTTTCAGCCTCTTCATTCCGGGCGGCACGGGCGGCGATATCGTGAAAGGTTACTATCTGCTGAAGGAGGCGCCCGTCGGGCGAAAGACGGCCGCGGCGATGAGTGTGGTGATGGACCGGCTCCTGGGCCTCGTCGGGGTGGCGCTGCTGACCACGGGCGTGACGATCTGGCGCTGGGACTGGCTCACCACCGATGCGCTGAGCAAGAGCTACATCATCGGCGGGCTGAGCATTCTCGGGGCGGCCATGGGAGGCATGCTGCTGGCGGGGATCATCGCGGGACTGCGCCTCGTGCACCGTCTGCCGGAGCGGATGCCGGGCCGCACCTTTCTGGCGTCGCTCACGGGTGCCTATGCGCTCTATGGCCGCGCCTGGCTGGCGACTCTCGCCGCACTGGTGCTGTCGATGACGGCGCACGTCTGCCACTACACGACTTTTGCGGCGGCGACGAAGTCCGTCGAAGACTCCGGCCCGCGCAAGCCGACGATCGAGGAGCTCTACTCGGCGATTCCGGTGATCGAGACCGTGGCCTCGCTGCCCATTACGCCCGGCGGGCTGGGCACACGGGAGAAGCTTTTCGACGACATGCTCACGAATCTTTGCGTGGACCGCAATGGCGAAGGCCTGGAGGACGGTGTGGCCGCGTCCATCTCCATGCTGGGCTATGTGTGCATCGCCTTTTGGGGCGTGATCGGTGGAATTTTCTACCTCTTCTACCGCCCGAGCAAACAGCAGCGCGCGGAGATTCGATCGGAGACGACGGCGCAACTCGGAAGCCGATTTTCCCGTCCGTAGCGGCGATGCGGCGCCCTTTCGTCACCGCAAATTTTGCGATCACCGCCGACGCGCGCATCTCGACGCGGAAATTGACGCCGAGCCTTTTCAGCTCGCCGCGTGACAAACGACGGCTGCTGGAGATTCGCGCCGGCTGCGACGCGGTGCTCGTGGGGGCCCGCACGCTGGGCAAGGACACGATGACCATGGGACTGCCGGCGGCGGATTTGCAAAAGGCTCGGGTGAAGAAAGGGCGCGCGCCTTTTCCGCTGCGGGTGATTGTGACTAATAGCGGGAGGCTTCCGGCGGATGCGCGCGTTTTTACCGCAGCCGGGCTCCCGACGCCCATCGTCTTCTCGACGCGGCGCATGAGCACGCGTGCGGTGCAGGCGCTGGCACCGGTGTGCGATTTGTGGCTGCAACTCGCGGATACGGTGAATCTCGAAGCGATGCTCGGGACGCTGCGCGAGGACTATGGGGTGAAGCGGCTGGTGTGCGAGGGCGGCGGGACGCTGCTCCGCGCGCTGCTCGCGGCGGGGCTGGTGGACGAGCTGCACCTCACGATTTGCCCGTTGCTTTTTGGGGGGCGCAAGGCACCGACGATTAGCGGGGTGGCGGGGGATTTTCTGCCAGCGAGCGCGCAGCTCCGTCTCGTGGAAATGGTGCCGGTGGATGGAGAGTGTTTTACGCGGTGGCGGGTGGTGGCCTCGTAGAAATCGGGGTCCTGCTGCTTGGGTGCCCAGGGCAGCAGCAGCGCTCGACAAGCGGCAGGATGCCGCTTCTACTTTACTCTTCCCGCCATGAAACTGCACTTTTCCACCGTGCTGGTGGCAGCGCTGTGCCTCCTCGCCTCCGCGTTTGCCGCCGACGAACCCATCGACTTCAGCCGCGCCCGGCAACTTTTCCAGCGGCAGCAAAAAGGCGAGACCCTCACTGCCGACGAAAAAACGTATCTCGAGCGCGCCATGGCCGAGCGCCGCAAACAACAGAACGGCGGTGGCGGCGGGCCGGGTGCTGGGGCGCAGCGGCCAGCGCCGTTTACGGAGCATCTCACGCCGCTGCCGGAGCTCGGCGCGGGGAAATACAAGGAGCAGGATGGCGGGCTTTATGGCGGCGGCAGCAATGAGCCGCCGCGGGCACACCTTGCCGCCGCGATGAAAGAAGCCGCGAAAATCGAGCCGCTCGATGCGGACGGGAAACCCGCGGCGTCCGGAAAAATCGGGCTGATTTCCGTGGGGATGTCGAACACCACGCAGGAGTTTTCCGCGTTGGTGCAAAAGGCGCGGGGCGATGCGGACAAATCGCCGGAGGTGGTGCTGGTCGATTGTGCGCAGGGCGGCCAGACCGGCCTGCGCTGGGCGGATCCGAAAACGCCGCTCTGGACGGAAGTGGATCGACGGCTCGCGGCAGCGGGAGTTTCCCCGAAGCAAGTGCAGGTGGCCTGGATGAAGGAAGCGGAGGCGGGCCCGGCGAATCTCGGAGCGTTCCCGAAACACGCGGAGGTGTTGCGAGACAACATCGAGAAGGGGCTCATACTGCTGAAACAGCGCTTTCCGAATCTGCGGCTCGTGTATCTCTCGAGCCGCATCTACGCGGGCTACGCGAGTACCATGCTGAACCCGGAGCCGTTTGCCTACGAGTCGGCGTTTGCGGTGCGGTGGGTGATCCAGGATCAAATCGCCGGCAAGCCCGAGCTCAACTACGATGCGGCGCGCGGCGAAGTGAAAACGCCGCTCGTGCTGTGGGGGCCGTATCTGTGGGCCGATGGCAAGACGGCGCGCAAGGCGGATGGTTTCACCTACGAACCCGAGGATCTCGGTCCCGATGGGACGCACCCGAGTAATTCGGGGCGCGAGAAAGTCGCGACGTTGTTGCTGAAGTTTTTGAAGACGGAGGCGACGGCGAAGCCGTGGTTTGTGAAGGGGAAATAGAGTCGGGCGTGTGGCCTACTTGGCCGCATCTCCGATTTTGATCTTCCGGCGAAAGACCTTGTCGCCATTCGTGGCGTAGAGGGTGTCGCCGGCGACGGCGCAGCTGGTGAGTGGCTTGGCCGGCTGGGGCTTGGTGAGCAGGCCGCACTCGCGGCCCGTGGGGTCGAAGACCTGCACGCCCATGGCGCTGGCGACGAACCAGCGGCCCATCTGATCGGTCGACATCCCGTCGCCGCCGCTGGCGGCGGCGAGCGGCGGAGCCTCCCAATGTTTGAATTCCCCTTTCGGATCGATGGGCCGGCGCAGGGTCATGTACGGGGCTTTGCCGCCGAGCGTGCCATCGGCCTCCACACGAAAGACCCACACGTTGCCGCCGCGATAGTCGCTCACGCCGAGCGTGCCACCATCGGGCGAAAGTGCGATGCCGTTGGGCGCGGTGATGCCCGTATCGGCGACGGTGAGTTTCTTCGTTTTTAGATCCACCGCGGTCACCTGCTTTTTGCCGGTCTCGGTGAAATAGACGACGCCCGCGCGGCTGACCACGAGGTCATTGGGCTGCACGTCGGTGGCCAGCACTTCAGCGTCGGGCGCGGTGTTTCCTTCGAATTTCCCGGCGGGGATGATCACCAGCCGTTTCTGCGAGCCCTGGCAGCCGACGAGATGCGTGCTGTCGCCGGGCACGAATTTCATGCCGCTGACCGCGTGGTGGTTCAGGCGCGTTTGCGTGCCGTCTGGCGCGAGGCGATAAAGGCCGGCGTTCGGGCCTTTCAGATCGCAGAAGTAGAGATTTCCCTCGGCATCGGGACATGGCGCGTCGGTGAATTCGTGCCCCTCGGCGGCGACGCGCCAGTCTTCGCCGTCGATCAGGATTTTGTGGAGGGCCATGTCGCCGCCCAGGTCCTGGGCGTGGAGCAACGGCGTGGCGAGAAGCGTGAAAACGGAAAGAGAGAGGAAGCGGCGCATCACGCGCGGAGAGTGGCGGGCAGTGAGGCGGGCGTCAATGCGGGGGCGCCACTTGCCCAACCGCCCTCCTCAAAATTCCCTCCCGACATCCAAAGCGGTGTCGCCGCTGCGCTCTGCCACCGCAGTCCAAAGGACCTCCCGCCGCTCGACTATACACAGCACTTTCGATACGCATCCGCGGTCAACTGCGCCACGGCTTCCCATTTGCATGCTTCACGCCAGGGCGCGGCGGCGGCAAAATCCGGCGGCACGGCCAGTACTTCGCGCAGCCGTTCGCCGAACTCTTCGAAATCCGCGAAACGCCGCACGGTGGGTGTGGGTTCGCCGAGGGTCACGGTGTCCAGGCGCGCGGGGAGAAGCATGGGCAGGCCCCAGGAGCGCGCGAGGTTGGCGGCGCCGGAGGTGAAAATCTCGCGGTAATTGAAAATTGCGGCATCGGCGGCGCAGAGCCAGAGGCGCAGTTGTTCGTCGCTGAGCCAGCCGAAGCGCGTGGTGATGTTGGGCGTGTCGCCGATGAACGACGTGAGGTGTGCGGCGTATTCCGGGCTCTCCGGCTTGCCCACGATGGCCAGCGTGACCTCGGGCTGCTTTTCCTTCCACCAACGAATGACTTCCTCCTGCCCCTTGTACGGTTCCACGGCGCCAAAGAGGAGCGCGAGTTTTGCAGGGCCGAGACCGAGCGCGGAGCGCGCGGCGTCTGGTGCCATGGGCGCACCGAGCGTCACGGAAAGATCGCCGTGGGGAATCACGACGATCTTTTCCGCGGGCAACTGAAACGTTTCGATCAGTTTTTGTTTCGCGACGGGCGAATGCGCGAAGACCACGCACGCGAGCGTGTGCGCGGCGCGGGTGTTGCGGTGCGCGAAACTTTCCGCGCGGCGATTGTGGGCATGCAGGTTGTGCGCGGTGGTGGCGAGCGCGCAATGGCGGAGTGCTCCGCGCAAATCGAAGGCGAAGCGGGCGCGGCGAAACCAGTCCCACGCGTCGCCCTTGCGTGGATAGTAGGCTTCCGGCCAGTGCAGGTGCAGCACGTCGCAAGGCTTCGCGGCGAGCAGGCGGCGGAGCGGGAAGAGGCGTTTGTAGCCCTCGAGAAAGGAGACGTTCACGCCCTGCGCCGCGAGCGCGCCGGCGAGCAATCGCTGATACGGGACTCCCTCCCGCCAATCGGGCGCGAAAACGACGTCCATCAATCCTCCTCCGGCACCAGGAGCACTTCGCGGAGGCGCCTCAATCCCTCGGCGTAAAAACGATCGCGTACGGCGCCCACATAGTGGCGCGACACCGCGTCACTCGACGCCTCCCGAGCGAGCGACACCTCGTACGGTTTCGGCAGCAAGCCGCCTTTGCCGTGGCGCGAGGCGCAGAGGGCGAAAAGCGTTTGCTCCACGCGCCAGACGTGGCCTTGGAGGATATTCGTTTGACCGAGCGCGCGGTCGCAGAACTCCAAGTCGATCGCCGCCTTGGCCAGCAGCCCGAGGCCGCTGTTCACGCGCGGCCAGAGCGGCACGCCGAGATCCGCCCACGCGCTGTCCGCTGAGATGAGCGCGCTTTCGTCGATATCTTCGTTGAACCAGCACTCCTCCGCGTTGCTGGCCTGCCAGTCGATGATTTCGCGTGGATGGCGGAAGAAGAGCACATCGCTATCGAGCAGGATGAAGCGGTCGCCATTCACGAATTGCGGCACGTCGAAAATCTTCAGCGCGAGCGGATGCCGGCTGCGGTAGTCGTGGCAAAACGGAAAAGGCGCGAGCACGCGGTCCATGCGGACGTCGGCTTCGTTGCGGCTCACGATGCGGACGGTTCGGAACAGGCGCTTCAACTCCGCGCGCGCCTCGGGCGGAAGAGTGCCATCGTCATGGATCGTCACGTTCCACGTCTGCTCGGTGAAATGAAAAAAACTCGCGAGCGCCCAGGCCGCGAGCAGCCAGTCGTTTTTTCCCGTGAGCATGTGCACCGGCACCGGCTGGGGAGCCTCGCTCCAAAAGGGCCAGGCCCAATTCCGGATCATCGGCTTGGTCCGATAATCGTGATAAGACGCTTCCCAGCCGCGCTTGAAGTCGCGGCGCAGCAACCAAAGCAAACGGCCAGGAGAGATCATCACGCGCTCTTTCGGCGAAAGCCGGCGAGTTTGGCAAGGCTTGACTGGATCCGGCTGCGCACCTGCCGGCTGAGCAACCAGTGCGGATGGCGCAGCAGGGCCGCGAGAAAAGGCGTGCGCGGCCGCCCTGGCTGCGTGGTGCGACCCAATTGATATAGATCGTAACTGATCTGTGCGCGCAGCCGGCGGCGCTCCGAACGCGCGATCGGCACCCCGGCGTCGAGGTGCTCCGTCACGATGCTGCGAATTTCGTCCGCGGCCAGCTCCGCGGCGGAGGATTTCTGCGCAGCGTGAATGCGAAAACGGGCCACCACCGAGGGATCGTGCGCGGGGCGCGCGTCCGCCAGGAGGCAGCGCACCCAAAAATCGTAGTCGAAAGCGAGCCGCCAGCGATTGCGGAAGCCACCCACTTTGGCCCAGAGCGAGCGCCGCAAGAAAACTTCGGGCTGCACCCATTGGCGGCGGCCCCACCAGACGTTGTAAATATCAAGCATCTCGGACAGCGAGGAGATGCGGCCGGCGTGCTCGCCGGTCAACTGGCCATGACGATCGATCCACTCCACGCGGCCATAGAGAAGATCGATCTCCGGATGCTCGTCGAAGAATCGGACCACTCCCTCCGCGGCACCGGGTGCGAGGAGATCGTCGCCATTCAGAAAGCCGACCACTTGCCCGCCCATGCGGGGAAAGGCCCGATTGAGAGCATCGGCCTGGCCTTCGTCCGGTTCGCTCACCACGGTGTCGCCGGGCCGCGCCAGCGAGCGAGCGATGTCCACCGTGGCATCCTGCGAACCGCCATCCTGCAAATACCAGCGGACATGCGGACCTTGCGCGTTGAGCGACTCCAGCGTCGCGGGCAAAAATTCCGCGGCATTGCGCACGGGCACGGCGAGAACGAGCGGCGTCATGCGGGAAGCATCATCTTTTTCACCGCACCCAGCCATGGCCGGAAGAGGAACAGCGACGGCCGCGACCAGGCGTCGCGCAGCAGCCGGCGCAGACGCGCGCGGCGGGGCGCATGCGGATTTTCGTGCAACGCGCGGCGCACCACGAACCACTTTTCCTGCTCGTAAATTTCGCGGCGGAGGGCCGCGGCCTCGGGCACGGGCAACTGGCCGGCGTAGATGCGCGCGATGCGGAGTTCCTCCTCGAAGAAGCGATAGGCCTGCCCGTCGCGCACCGTCTTGCTTTCCGCATGCCAGCGCCAGCGGCCCAGCACCTCCGGCACGCGGCGGAGCTGGAAGCCATTGAAGAGCGCACGCGTGTAGTACTCCATGTCCATCGAGTAATGGTAGCTCTCGTCAAAGCCGCCGATGCGCTCATAGATCGCGCGGCGCATGAAGCAGACATTCGAGCAGGGAAACACGTGCTGCACGGAGCGGTGCCAGGGCGTGAGAACTTCGCGGATGGAGTGCGGCTCCTGCGGCGCCACGCAGCCGTGATCGCCGGACTCGTCGAAAATCGTGCTCACGGCGCCGACCCAATCGACCGCAGGGTCGCGGAAAAATTCGCTGAGGCGCACGAGAGAGCCGGGGTCCAGCAAATCATCGCTGTTGAGGTAAGCCCAGAGGTCGCCGGTCATTTGCGCGAGGCCCTTGTTGATGGCGTGCGACTGGCCGCGGTCGGGCTGGCTTTCCAAAATGGCGATCCGATCGCGGTAGCGCTCGAGGATCCCTTTCGTTTCGTCGGTGGAGCCCGCATCCATCACGATCAACTCGAGCGCGGAATACTCCTGGTCCACCACCGAGCGGAGCGTCTGCTCAAGGTAGCGGCCCTGATTAAAGCTGGGGATAATGATGCTGATGCGCGGCCATTTCATGCGCGGAAAGGACAAGGTGAGCGCAACGCGGCGCGCTCGACATAGCGCCACGATAGCATGGCCAGCAACGCCGTTACAGCCAGGGCCACCGCGCCGCCAACGAGGAACACGGGCCAGCCGTGCAGTTGATGGCGGAGGGTGCCGTCGAATACCGCGCGCTGCACGAGCTCGTGCCACAGGTAAATGCCATACGAGATGGTGCCGGTGGCCACGAGCCAGCGCGCGGAGAAGAGGCGGGCAAAGAATTGCGAGCAGGCGAGCGAGGCTGCGAGCACGCCGAGGACCAGCGCATTCACCGGCCAGCCGATGGCCGAAGTCTCGCGCCAGCCAGCCTCGGTGCCGGTGGCGATGAGGGCGGCGATCCCCACGAGCGAAGCGGCGCAAAGGAAATCCGCGGTCCGGCGACTCCAGGGCCAACGCAGCACGGCGAGGGCGCCGGCGATTCCGAAAGCGAACAACTTCAAATACGAGAACACGGTGCCGCCCGCCACGAGGCTTTGGCGATCGGGAAGGATCGGATCGGGCACCACCGGAGCGGCCGCGGACAAGGCGCGGCTCACCGCGAGGTCGAGCAGCCATGTGCCCAGAAAAAGCACCGCGAGGGCGAGCGCGGCTCCGCCTTTTTGCCAAAGCCAGGCAAGGCCCGCCATGATGAGCGGCAGCAGCAGGTAGAATTGAAACTCGATGCCAATCGTCCACAGCGCGGGGTGCACGCTGAGATAGGTGTAGTCGGCGAACGTGTGGAGGAACGTGGCGTGCAGCGCGAAATCAATGCCGCCATACAGCGTGTAGGTTCCGCCGCGCAGCAGGTACACGACCGCGAGCACGGCGTAGTAGGCGGGAATGATGCGGCAGGCGCGGCGCCAAAGGTAGGGACCGAAACGCGGCGCTGCGGTGCCCGACAGAATCGCCTGCCAGAAGGGCAGCGACAGCAACAACCCGGACAAGACGAAGAAGATGGCCACGCCCACATCGCAGCGCGTGAGCAGCGGCTCCACGTCGAGCGCCCCAATTTTCAACTCCAGCCGGGAGCCGTCGAGCGGGCGGGCGTGCCAGCGGAGATGATAGAAAAAGACCAGGAGACAGGCGAAGCCGCGAAGGCCGTCGAGCCCGGCCAGCCGCACTCCGGTCCTGGCAGGCGCGACGCTCATGCGATCCGTTCCACACTGGTGTCCACGCGCGGGCACAACACGCCGGGCCAGGACTCGGGGAAAAGCGAGGACTGATTGCCCGCGCCGCCAATAGTGAAGGAAAGATACTCGCGCAGCGGGATCAGATAGCGCTCGCCCGGGACGTCACCGCACGCGGTGAGGAAATAGCCGCGACGGTTCAACAATCCCGCGGGAATACGATACACGCTGCGATAAAGCCCGGGCTCGAGCAGCTCGCTCTGCTGCAAATGATCCGTGGCTCCGAAAGCCACCTCGCCCTCGGATGTGTTCACGAAAACTTCGAAGCGCGCGCCACGCACGCGCTTCAGCACGCGATAGTGCAACTCGACCGTGAACGGATCGCCGGCCTCGAAAAATGCCGCCCGCTCACCACGCGCATCCCGCAGCGTGATGGAGCTGAAGCGGACTTCGTCGCCACCGGGGGCCGTGTTGTCGTCCGGCCAGGAGATGAAGCCGCCGGCTTCGTCGGGCACGGCGCTGGAGAGATAGCGGGCGATGGCGTCGTTCGGCGTGCCTTGCATGGCCACGGTGCCGTTTTCCAGCAGGATGGCCGTATTGCACAGTGCGCGCACGGCGCCGAGATTGTGCGAGACGAAGAAGACCGTGCGCCCGTGCTGGTGCGCCACCTCATCCATCTTGCCGAGGCACTTCTTTTGAAACGCCGCGTCGCCGACCGCGAGCACTTCATCGATGAGCAAGATTTCCGGCTCCAAGTGCGCCGCCACAGCAAAGGCAAGCCGCACAAACATGCCGCTGCTGTAGCGCTTCACCGGAGTGTCGAGGAAGGCGCCCACCTCGGCGAACTGCACGATTTCATCGAACTTCGCGGTGATCTCCGCGCGACGCATCCCGAGGATGGCGCCATTCAGGTAAATGTTTTCGCGTCCGGTGAGATCCGGGTGAAAGCCCGTGCCCACCTCCAGCAGCGAGGCCACGCGGCCGCGCAGCGTGATGCGGCCGTGGGTCGGCTCCGTGATGCGGGAGAGAATTTTCAGGAGCGTGCTCTTGCCCGCGCCATTGCGTCCGAGCAGGCCCACCACGTCACCCTGTTTCACGGAAAATGAAACATCGCGAAGGCACCAGAAGGTGCCGGGCTTGTCGCCCGCGCGGGCGCCGAGGGAAGACGCGCTGGGCGAGGTCGCGCGCTGGAAGAATCCCGGATCCCCCAGGGAGTAGCGCTTCGAAATACCGCGGGCCTCGACGATGGGAGCAGGGGCGGCTGTCATACGCTGTCCACCACGTTGCGCTCGGCGCGGTTGAAAGCCACGACGCCCAGGAAGAGCGTGAGCAGCGAGAACCCCGCGGACACGGCGAGCATCGCGGGATTCCAGACGCCATCGCCGAGCAGCACCGTGCGGTAGTGCTCCACGATGGGCGCCATCGGGTTGGCCCACGCGAGCCAGGCCCACTGTGGATTACGCGTGAAAAGTTCCATCGGATAAAAAACGGGCGAGGCAAACATCCAGAGCTGCAGCAGCACCGGAGTGAGATGCGAGAAATCGCGAAAGCGGGCGGTGGAGGCGGCCAGCAGCAGGCTCACCCCGAGGCTCAAGACGGCCACGATCCCGATGAGCGGCACCGCGAGCAGCGCGCTCCAGCCCGCGTGCAGCGGCGCCCCCTGCACGGCGAACCACGCGTAGAAAAAGACAAACACGGCCGCCTGCAACGCGAACGCGAACAGATTCGATACCACCGTGCTGATCGGCACGAGCAGCCGCGGAAAATACACCTTTCCAAAAAGGTGCGAGTTCGCCGTGAAGGTCGCCGCGCCGGTGGTCACATTTTGCGAGAAATAAGCCCAGGGCAGCAGCGCGCAGAGATTGAACAGCAGCGGCGGCATTTTGCCCGTGCTGATGCCGGCCACTTTATGAAAGGCGATGCTCATCACCACCGCGCTGAGCAGCGGCTGCAAAATGAACCACAGCGGACCGAGCAGGGTCTGCTTGTACTTCGCGAGAAAATCGCGCCGCACGAGCAGGAACAGCAAATCGCGGTAGTCCCAGAGCTCGCGCCAGTTCACGCGCAGCCAGCCCCGGCTCGGCTCAATGATGATCTCGTAGCCGGCGGTAGATGTGCCGGCGCTGTCGGTGGGCTGGGCCATGATGCGTAAAACCTACAGCTTCCACTCCCAGCAGGCGAGTTGCCAGTCTTCTCCTTCGCTGGCCACCGCCCCTGCGTAGCCGCTCGCGGGCGAGAGATTGCGCGCGCTCCAGCGCTCGCCGCGCATCTCGCCGCCAATGCCCGCGCCATCGGCCTTCAGCCGCGCCTCCATGCGGGTCCATAGATCGAAAAAGAGGGTCACCCGCTGCTGCTGCGGGGCGATGCGGAGTTCCCATGCGTCCCGCGGGTCGAAACAGCGCAGAGCAATCTGCTCGAACTGGATTTCCTCATTCACGTGCTCCACGTCCACGCCGACCTCGCGTCCGCTCGACACCGCAATGAGAATCAACTCGCCCGAGTGGCTGAGATTGAAGCGCACATCCGTGGGTGGCGCGACCAGGCGCGGCTTGCCGTGCTCGCCCGCGGCAAACTGAATCGTGCGCGGCGCGCACGGGATGTAGCGCGAGAGAATCAAGCGCAGCGCGCCATGCGCCGTGATGTAGCGCTCGGAGTCCTTGGAAAAAACAAAGCGGCGCGCCCGCGCCATTTCCTCCGGCGAAAGCACCGCGCGGCAGGCGGCGAATTGCGGGCCCTTTCCCAGCGGCACGCGCCAGACATGCACCTCGCCCGCTGGCAAAAGCGGTGCGGTGGGGCCGGCGGGCCAGTTGGGCTGTCGCAAAATCATAGTTCGGAATGTAGCGATGCCTGTGCCAAAAGTTCACGCAACCTGGCCGCGGCCGTGGCCACGTGCTCCCGAATGTAAGAAATGTGGTCCCCGGGCAGCGTGAGCACCGCAATGTGCTCCGCGGGGGCATGCTCCCATCCCAGATTGCCGTAGAGGCTGTACGATTCGTCGTCCACGACCAGCGTCACCGTCCCGGGATAGGGCCGCAGTTCGTGCTGCATCAAAACGATCGGATACAAGGGCTGGCCTTGTTGTGGCGGCGCCACGTTTTGAGAGGGGTCCGCTCCTGGCGGCTGCCCGGTGGCGCTTCCACCAATCATCCGGCGGAAAAGGCCTTTCACCTTGCTGCCGGCGCGGCGGACAAAATGGGTGGTGATGCCCCGGGCCTCGGCGGCGCGTTTGATTTCCTCGTCGCGCTCGTACTGCTCGAGCTCCGCGGCGCTGGGCACGCTGGTATCGAGCAGAAGGAGCATGGAGACGGTTTCGCCGGCTTCCTGCAACTGGCAGGCCATCTCGTACGCGCAGACGCCGCCGACGCACTCGCCCGCGAGCAGGTAGGGGCCGTGCGGCTGCACCGCGCGCATCTCTTGAATATAGTCCGCGGCCATCTCCGTGACACTCTCGTGCGGCGCGTCGTAGGTTCCCGCGCCGCGCGCCTTGAATCCCCAAAACGGCTGCCCCGGATCGAGGTGCTGCGCAAATTGCCGATAGACCAAAAATTCAATCTCCCCTCCCCATCCACCCGCCACGAGGAAGAGGGGCTGCTGGCCGGGCTCGCCGACTTGGACGGGCACGAGAAATTGGAACTCCCCCCCGGCCGCCGGGACCGCTGGCCGAGGCATGGCAGGGGCCGCGGGCACCGGTGCCGGCGCGGCTTCACGAGCTTCCGCGAGCGGCGCGGACGCCGGCACGGAGGCCGGTTCCGCATCGGGATCGGCGATGACGGCAAACTCCGCCGCGATTTCACGCGCCAGCCCTTCCGGCGTGGAGGCCGCGAACAAACGCGCCGGTGAGATTTCAACGCCGAGTTCCGCCCGCAGGCGCGACAGCAATTCCATCGCCAGCAGGGAATGCCCGCCGAGGAGGAAGAAATCGCCGTCCATCGGCATGCTGGGGCGTTTCAGCACGGACGCCATCAACCCCGCGACCTCCGCCTCCATTTCATTCGCCGGAGCGCGGCCCTCGGTGGGCGCCGCCGCATCGGGTTCCGGCAGAGCAGCCCGATCCAGCTTGCCGTTGGCATTCAGCGGCAGCGCCGACAGCACGGTAAACGTGGATGGGACCATGTAGTCCGGCAGCCGGCGGGCGAGGAACGTGCGAAGCTCCGCCGCATCGGGCGCCGTGTCTTTCGGCACCAGGTAGGCCGCGAGGAAACGCGCCGCGTCATCGCCGCACACTTTCACCGCGGCCTCGCGCAATCCGGCATGCTGCGCCAGCACGGCTTCGATTTCGCCGAGCTCGATGCGGAAGCCGCGCAGCTTGAGCTGCCCGTCGAGACGCCCGAGAAACTCGATGACGCCATCCGCCCGCCGACGCGCGCGGTCGCCGGTGCGATAGATGCGCTCGCCGTTGCGGGTGAGGAAACGCTCGGCGGTGAGTTCCGGGCGCAGCCAATAGCCAAGGGCCACGCCGTCGCCGCCGAGATACAGCTCGCCCTCCACGCCGGCGGGCAGCAGTTCCAAATGCTCATCGAGCACGTGGGCCGTGGTATTCGCGATGGGCCGGCCAATCGGGATGAAGGGCCCGCTTTCCGCGCCCGGACGCACTTCCTGCCACGTGGCGAAGGTGGTCACCTCGGTGGGGCCGTAGCCATTGACGAGTCGCTTGGGGCCATTCGATTTCAGCACCTCATCGCACACGTCGGTGCGCAAGGCTTCACCACCGACGATCAGCGTGCTGAGGGTGCCGAACATGCTGGGCGAATGGCCGGCGAGCTGATGAAAAAGCGAGGTGGTGAGGAAGAGAATCGTGATGCCTTGCGTGTGCAGGAGCTTCTTAAGCGCCTCCGGTGAGAGGAGCATCTCGCGCGGAACGACCACCACTTGCGCGCCATTCAACAACGCGCCCCAGACTTCAAACGTCGTCGCGTCAAACGCGGGATTCGAAGCGTGGGCCACGATGTCGTCCGAGGTGATGGAGACGTAGTCGGGGTTGAGAACGAGCCGCGCGATGGCGCGGTGCGGAATCATCGCTCCCTTCGGCACGCCCGTGGAACCCGAAGTATACAGCACGCACGCCGGATCGCCGCCGTCGAGGGTGACCGTCGGCGAGTCTTCCGACACCCCGGGCTCGCCCAGCATAGAAAGCAGCAGCGGCGGCACCGGCAGCGTGCCCAGGAGCGTGGCGTCATCGACCAGGATCGCGGCGAAACCGGCGTCGCTCGCGAGGAGCTTCAGCCGTTCCACGGGCCAGGCGGGGTCCAGCGGCACATACGCGGCGCCGGCTTTCACCACGCCGAGCATGGCTACGATCATCGCAGCCGAACGGCCCGCGCAAATGGCCACATGCGATCCCGGCTGCACGCCGGCCGCGACGAGCCGGTGCGCGGCGCGATTCGACATCGCATCCAACTGGCCGTAGGTGAGCACGGTCGCGCCGTCCTGCACGGCCACGACATCCGGCAGACGCACCGCTTGAATCTCGAACAGCAGGCCCAGCGGCAAATCGCGCGGGTAATCGCGCGCCGTGGCGTTCCAGCTCTCCGTGGCCCCGGCCAGCTCCTCCGCCGGGGAAAGCGCGAGGCGCCCGAGCGGGGTCGCGGGCGCGGTGGCGATGGCCCCGAGCAGCGTCGCGTAGTGCCCCAGCCAGCGCTCGATGGTCGCGGGCGAGAACAATTCGTTCTGATAGTGCGCATACAGCCGGAAGCCGCCCTGCCGTTCCACGAGGTTGAAGCTCAGCTCCAGCCCGTGCCGGCTTTTTTCCAGCGGGGCAAATTCTGCCGGCGAACGATTCAGCAGCACTGCCGTGGGGGCGCGATCCACATTGAAACTTACGCTAGCCAGCGGAATGCGGCCTGCCTCGCGCGGCACGGAAATCTTTTGCAGCAACCGCCCCAGCGTGATGCCGTCGCGCTCCTTCGCGTCCAGCACCAGCGCATTCACCCGCTGCATCAGCGTGGTGAAGGCCTCGGCCGAATCGAGGATGATGCGCATCGGCAGAAAGTTCACGCAATGCCCGACGAGCGTGGTTTCGTTTAATACCGCCTGTCCCGCCGAGGCGATGCCCACCACCAAGTCGCGCTGCCCCGACAAACGATGCAGCAGCGCGTAGAAGGCACCGAGCAGCGCGCTGAAAATGGTGCAGCGCCGCGCGCCGGCGGCCCGCCGCAATCCATCGCAGAGCGAGGCCGGCAAATCGATGGAGGCCGTGGCCGCCCGGAAAGTTCGCTGAGGGCGTCGCGGCGCATCCGTGGGTAAATCAAGCGGCGCGGGCACCGTGGCGAACTGGTCAATCCACCAGCGCTCCTCGGCTGGCGGGAGCGGCTTTTGCCGGCGCGCGTACTCGCGCATCGTCAGGGACGGCGGCAGGTCGGGCTCCATCCCACGGCAGGTCGCGGTATAAAGCGCCGCCAATTCTTCCGCCACCAGGCCGAAGGACCAGCCGTCGCACACGAGGTGATGCGCGGTCAAAAGGAAGACGTGCTCTTCCGCCGACGTGCGCAATAGCGCGGCGCGGAACAATGGCCCCTGGGCGAGATCAAATGGCGCGGCGCTATCCCGGCGTGCGCGCGAAGCGATTTGGCTTTCGAGTTCCGTGGGCGCGACACCGGTGAAATCCTCCACCGCCAGTTTGAAGGGCACATGCGGCTGCACCGTCTGGCGCAGCCGGCCGGCGCTGAAAGTGGTCCGCAGCGCATCGCGCCGCTGCACGACTTCGTTGAGCGCGAAAGAAAAGACCTCGGGGTCCAGCGGACCGCGAATGCGCAGGGCGATCGCGTCGTTAAACGCCGCATTCGCCTCGGAGCCCAATTGCGTGGCGAGGAGGATCTCCGTCTGGGGATCGGTCAGCGGGAAGGAGCCGTCGTCCGGCTCTTCCTCGGCGGCCACTTTTTCGTCGATTGGCTTCGCCGGTTCCTCCGGTTCTCCACCAGCTTGGGCCGCATTTCCCGGCAGCAGTCCGGCGCGGACCAATTCGTTCACGCTCTCCTCAAAGGCCACCGCGATCCGCTCGATGTCCTCCGCGGTGTGCGCGGCACTGAGGAAGCACGGGCGATTTTCCCAGGCGTGAATTCCACGCAGCCGCAGCTCCGCAAAAATCAATGCGGCGTAGCGCAGTTCCGGGGGCAACGGCAAATGGTACCACGAGCTGAATGTCTCCCATTGCAGCGGGACGGCCAGTTTCGTGAGATGGCCATTCATCCGCTGCACGAGCGCGGACGCGCGTTCGGCGAGCGACCTTTGCAGCGCCGGACCTTCCTTCTCTAACTGATCCAGCACCGCGTTCGCCGCGGCAAGCATCAATGGATGCCGCACAAAGGTGCCCGCGAAAAACGTCACGCCGACCTCGGGGAAGGACTCATCGCCATAGTTCCAGGCGCCGCCGTCCAGCGCGTCCATGTATTCGCGCCGTCCGCCGATGATGCCGAGAGGCATGCCGCCGCCAATCACTTTGCCGTAGGTGGCGATGTCTGCGCGGATGCCGAAAAATTCCTGCGCCCCCGCGGGCGCGACGCGGAAACCGGTCACGATCTCATCGAAGATAAGCGCCGTGCCCGCGCCTTCGGTGATACGCCGCAATTCCTGCAAAAATTCGCGCGGCGCCAGCGACGGGTGCCGGCTCTGCACCGGCTCCACCATCACGGCGGCGAGCTCGCCTGCGTTTTGTCGCAGCCAGGCCAGCGCTTCGTCGGTGCCGTAGTCGAGCACCACGAGATTTTGCACCGCGCTCGGTGGAATGCCCGGGGCGATGGGCATGGGGCCGGGCCGGTACAAGACTTCGTCAAAGATGCCGTGGTAGGCGCCGTTGAAGACCGCCACTTTTTCCCGGCCGGTGACCGTGCGGGCCAGCCGCAGCGCGGCGGCCACGGCCTCGCTGCCGGTATTGCAAAAGGCGATCCGATCCAATTGGAGCAGCCGCGCGAGGCGTTCGGCGAGTTGCCCGGCCAGCGGCGAAGTCGGACCAATTTCAATGCCGCGCCGGAGTTGCTGCTCCATCGCCGTCACGAGCCAGGGCGGCCGGTGGCCGAACAGGATCTGGCCGAAGCCCAGCGTGATGTCGATGTACTCGTTGTTGTCGAGGTCCCACAATTTCGCGCCCTCGCTGCGCCCGCAGACGAGCGGATAGATCATCTCTTTCCACTCGCGCCGGAAACCCGCGACGGCGCGCGGATCGGCGAGATGCGAGCGGTGCTCCGCGGTGAAGCGCTTCGATTCCGCCGTGCGTCCGGTGTAACGCGCGACCAAATCGCGAAGGTGCGCCTGCTGCTCCGCGGTCAGTTGCGAAGCGCTGCGGTCGATGCCGCGGAATGGGCCATGCGCCTTGTGCGGCGGCGCGCTGGGCACCGGCGGCTTTGCGGGCGCGAGAGGAGGCGGCACCGAAGGAGTGGTGGCGTCCGCAGGCAGCACCCGATCCAAATGTTCCGCCACCGCCGACGGACCGGGGATCTCCTGCAAGAGCTGCCGGAAGGTGATTTTCGTGCCGAACTTTTTGTGCAGGGCCACCGCGGCCTGGGTCAAAAAGAGCGAATCGAATCCGAGTTCGATGAAACTCAGCGACGGGTCGGCCTCGGCCAGATCCATTCCGGAGAGCGACGACAACAGCGCGAGCACTTCGCGTTGCAGCCGCTCGCGCCGCGGTTCGACCGCTGGCGTTACGACGGCTGCTGGCGGTTCGGGGGCCGCCGGCGACTCGGGGGCCGCCGTCAGTTCGGAGGTCACGGGCGTTACGGCAGCCCGTGGCGGCAAGAGCGGCGGCGGCAAAAGCGGCCGCAGCAAGAACGCTGGTGGTAAGAGCGCCGGCGGCAAGGGCGCCAACGACAAGGCCTCTGACGATGAGGGCTCTGGCGACAGGGGCTCTGGCGACAGGGGCTCTGGCGACAAGGGCTCTGGCGACAGGGGCGGTGCGACTTCCTCCACCACCGACGGCATTTCGATTTTTACCGGCTCCGGGACGACCTGCGGGATCGGCTCTACCTTCTGCATCGGCGCTTCGGCGAAGTAGCGCTTTCGCTCAAACGGATACGTCGGGAGCGACATCACCCGCGCGCCTGCAGCAGCACCGAGGGCTTCCCATTGCACCCCGGCGCCATGCGTCCAGAGCTGCGCGACGGCCGTGTACAGGGCGTTGCGCTCGTCGCCGCCCTCGCGCAGGCTGCTCATGATCACCCGCTGGCCATGCTGCCGCGCGAGCTGCATGAGGGTTTGGCCGGGGCCGCATTCGAGAAAGACGTAGTCGGCCTCCGCGGCCAGCGCGGTAAAGGCCGGTGAAAAACGGACCGGCTCGCGCACATGCCGCGCCCAATAGCCGGGCTCCAGCGCGTCCGCTCCAAGCCAGCGGCCCGTCACCGTGGAAAGGATCGGAATGGCCGGCTCGCGCCGTTTCACGGCCATGGCGAGATTTTCGAGCGGCGGAATGACCGGCTCCATCATGGCGCTGTGAAAAGCGTGCGACGTTTCCAGCCGCTTGGACGCGACGCCCTCCGCGATCAATCGGGACTCCATGGGCCCGACCGCTTCCTCCGGCCCGGAGAGGACGCAGAGCGACGGGCCATTCACCGCCGCCAGCGACACGGTATCGTTCACGTATTTTGCCGCGTCGCTTTCCGAAAGGCGCACGGCCAGCATCACGCCGCGCGGCTGCTCCTGCACCAGCCGGGCCCGCGCGGCGACGAGGCCCAGACCGTCCTCCAGCGAGAAGACGCCCGCCAGCACCGCGGCCACATACTCGCCCACGCTGTGGCCGATCAGCGCCGCCGGCTCGATGCCCCACGAGCGCCACAGCTTGGCCAGCGCGTAGCTCACGGAAAAAATCGCCGGCTGCGTGAGCCGCGTCTCGCGCAACAGCTCGCGCGCGCCCGGCTGGTCCTGCGCGTAGAGCACGTCGCGCAAATCCACCCCGAGCAGGCCACGCAGGAGTTCGCAGCAGCGATTCAGCGCCTCGCGAAACACGGGCTCGCTCGCCGCGAGCTGCGCGCCCATGCCGAGGTACTGCGATCCCTGCCCGGGAAACATGAACACGACGCGGGGCGCGCCGGCGGTTTGTTGAAAACTTCGCTTGGGCTCGAAGCCGCGTAGCGCGGAAATGGCCACCTCACGGCTGGGGGCTACCATCGCCAGCCGGTGCGGAAATTGCCCGCGGCCGATTTGCAGCGTGCGCGCGAGATCATCGAGGTTCGACTCGGGAGACTCCTCCAGAAACAGCGCGAGATTCTCCGCGCTCTGCGCCAGCGCCTCGGGAGTCTTGGCCGAGAGCGGAAACAGCCGGGGCCTTTCGCCAGCGGGCGTTTCCGCGCGGGTATCGGTCCACGCTTCCAGGACACAATGGGCATTCGTGCCGCCCACGCCAAAGCTGCTCACTCCGGCGCGCCGCGGGGTCTCGCCGGCCGGCCAGTCGGTGACTTTCGTGACCACGCGGAACGGCGAACCTTCCAATCCCAGCTTCGGATTCGCCGTCGTGAAATGCAGGCTCGGCGGAATTTTTCCGTGCCGCAGACACAGCACCGTTTTGATCAAACCCGCGATGCCGGCGGCCGCATCGAGGTGGCCGATATTGGTCTTCACCGATCCAAGGGCGCAAAAGCCCGTGTCCTCGGTCCCGGTGCGGAAAGCCTGTGTCAGACCCGCAATCTCGATGGGATCCCCCAACGGCGTGGCCGTCCCGTGCGCCTCCACATAGCCGATGCTCCGCGGCGAAACGCCCGCCAGCGCATGCGCCAGCGCGATCACCTCCGCGTGCCCGGCCACGCTGGGCGCCGTAAAGCTCACCTTGCCGCTGCCGTCATTGTTCAGCGCCGCCCCTTTGATCACCGCGTAGATTTGGTCGCCCGCCTGCACCGCGTCCGCGAGCCGTTTCAGCACCACGACGCCGCTTCCGTTGCTGAACACGGTGCCCGCCGCCTGTTCGTCGAAAGCACGGCAATGGCCATCCGGCGAAAGGATGCCGCCGTCGTCGTAACGATAGCCGCGCTCGTGGGGAAAGGTCGCGGAAACGCCGCCGGCGAGCGCCGCGTCGCACGCATAGCTCTGCAGCGCCTGGACCGCCTGGCACACCGCCACGAGCGACGTGCTGCAGGCGGTGTAGATGCTGATGGCCGGCCCGCGCAGGTTCAGCTTGTACGCCACGCGCGTGGCCAGGTAATCCTTTTCGTTGCCCATCATCGCCGTGAGCCAGCCCACGCTCTCGATAAGCTCCGGGTGATGCGCCACGTTATTCGCCCAATACGTATTGTTCGACATCCCCGCGAACACGCCGATGGCGCCGGCGTATCGCGCCGGGTCGCAGCCCGCGTCCTCCAGCGCGTTCCAGCAATCCTCCAAAAAGATGCGCTGCTGCGGATCCATCACTTCCGCCTCGCGGGGGGAGATGCCAAAAAAGGCCGCGTCGAAATAATCCGGCCGTTCCAGCAAACCACGCCGCCGCACATAGGCCTCATCGTCGCTCACCTCCTCCACCTTCACTCCGGCGGCGCGCAATTGCTCATCGCGCAGCGTGGTGATCGTTTCGTCGCCCGCGAGCAGGTTGCGCCAAAACAGGGCGACATTCCGCGCGCCGGGGAAACGCCCGGCCAGGCCGACGATGGCAATTCCCTCCAGCGCTGGATTCGGTTCGCTCATGGCCGGCGAAGAGGCTGCACCCGCCGTGCCATCGCCGCACGTGCTTTGGCGGCACGTTCCTGGACGGCGGAGATCGTGGGGTCGGTTTGGCTCCCGCCTTCATCGCCGAGCGCTCGCGCGAGCGCCCGAATGGTGGGATGTTGAAAGAGCATTACAACCGGTAAATCCCGGCCAAGGGTTTCGGTAAGGCGAGCATGAACGCGCAACATGAGCAGTGAATACCCCCCGGCGTCGAAAAAATTCTCTGTGACCGGTACGGTTCTTCCCAGGGCGGCAGCCCAGATTTCAGCGATCATGCTCTCAAGTTTGGTGCCGGCGCCGCTCACCGTGGTGGCGGGCGGGGCCGTGGTTCCCACCGGGGCTTTCCTTGCGGGCGATGGCAGGGCGAGCTCGGCCATGGTCTTTCCGGATTGAAGAGCACCCAGCAGCACCACCAGCTGGGCCGCCAGGGACTCCAAGGCCGAAACATCGGACCGGCCGACCAGCGTGAGCACGAAATCCTCGCCCGGGGTCACGACGAGCGTCAGCGGATAGTTGGTACGCACGGGCGGGTGGAGGCCCCGCAACGTGGCACCACTTTCCGGGTCGCGCCCTTCGGGATCATCCCGGAGACGAGCCGCTCCCAGTTTCGTTTCGGCGCCCAGATAATTTTGGTAAACGACCAGCGTGGAGAACAACCGCTCATTCCACGGCAATTCGGAGTGCGTCTGAATCTCCGCCAGCGGCGTGGATTGATGTTCCGCGAGTTCCGCGAGCTGGCGATGCACTCGCCGGGCCACGGTGCTCAATGATTCGGCGGGCGAGATCCACACCCGCACCGGGAGGTTATTCACGAAATGCCCCACCATCGCCTCCGCCCCCGGCAATTCCGCGGGGCGCCCGGAGAAGGCCGCGCCAAAAATCACATCCTCCTGCCCGGCCTGATGCGCGAGGAGCAGCGCCCAGGCCACTTGCACCAGCACGTTCGGCGTCATGTGCATTTCCCGCGCGAGCGCCAAGAGACGTGCGCCCTCGGCGCCGGGCAGCACGCGATGAACCTCCATCACGGCAGCGCCAGGCGCCGCCTCACAGGGCAACGGCGTGGCCGCATGAAAGCCCGCGAGATACTCACGCCAAAACGCACCATCCACAGGCCGGCGCGCCAGCCACATCGTGTACTCGCGATACTGTCGCGCCGCGGGCAATTTCTCCCCGCGCAGGATGGCGTCCCATTCCCGGAGCAGCAGCGGCCATGACCAGCCATCGATTTCCAAATGATGATGCGTCCAAACCAGCACATGCTCTTCGTCGGCGAGCTGGAAAAGCGCGAAACGCGTCAGGGGTGCTTGCGCCAGAGCAAAGGGCGCCTCGGCCGCGCCACGGGCCTGCAGGACTTCGCGCTGTACGGCCTCGGAGAGGCCGCGCAAATCCCGGACGAGCCATGGCGCCGGGGCCTCGACAAGGATCACCGCATGCGGAACCGGCAGGTCCACGGCATACGCCGAGCGCAACACGGCATGCCGCCGCATCAGCTCCTCCCACGCACGCTGCAGCACTCCGGCATTCACGGGACCCGCCAGGCGCCACTGCCAGCGCTCCGAGCCCGATCCGGGCCGCGCCAATTCCATCGAAAGAAAAAGCCGCTGCATGGGCGAAAGCGGAAACGCATCCACGGCGTCCGGATAACGCGCGAGCAGCGTGGCTCGCGTGCGTTCATCGAGATTCGCCAGCGGCCGCCCGACCACCCCTCCGGCCAGGCGGCGCAGCGTGCCCACCATCGTCTCCGCCAGGCGTTGAATCGCCTCGGGCGAAGGCCCTTCGCCGGCGTGCGTGAGGCGAATTTCCAAGCGCCCACCCGAAATGAGGCAGTTGATCTCGAGCGCGTGCGTGCGTGGATTCATCGGCGCGTGCCAATGCGCCATATCGAGCGGCTCCAGCGTGAAGTTCTGCAACCCCTCTGCGGTCTGGTCAAATTCGCCGAGGTAGTTGAACAGCACCGCGCCCGGACCTGGCGCCGGCCTGCCCAGCAGATAGCCAAAGCCACGGCGCGGCACCGCCGCCAGGGCCGCGGAAGTTTTCACCAAGGTCTCTTCCGGCGAAGCCGCGGCGCTCAACTGCACCGGATAGATCGTCGTAAACCAGCCGATGGTGTGGGAAAGATCGGGCCGCTCCTGCAGGCCCGCCCATTCAGCGGCGATCGCTTCTTCGCGTCCGTGGCCTTCCACCTCGATCCGGTGCTCGGTGTGTCCGTCCAGTTTCCACAGTCCCTCCGCGGTGGCGGCCAGCAACGCTTCCTGCAGGCCCCGCGGCCGCAATCGCGCCGTCTCGCTTTCGGTGAGCGCCACCCGATGCGTGACGGCGCTCGATTCCAAACTCTTCCCGGCCGGCATTTCCGGCTCCGCCGCCACCCCGGCCCAATACGCCTCCTCGGTGGCGGACCGCGTCACCGACGCCAGCGCCCGCGCCCACGTGTGAAAGCCGGTCGTCCGCTCCGGGAGCGGAAGGCCGCACAGTGCGGCATCGAGATCTTCCATGAGGATCCGCCACGACACGCCATCGATGATCAAATGATGCACCGCGATCGTGAGCCGCCGGCTCGCCTCATCGAAGGCGTAGCGCAAAAGCGGCCCCTCGAAATGGAGCGCCGCTTGCAGTTCCCGGGCACCGCCGCGAAATTCGAGGGCACTAAGGTCCGGCAGCAGGCCAAAGCGCTGCCGCCATTCGTCGCCCACGCGTTCGTAGCGGAGTCGAAACACCGGGTGCCCGGCGCGCATCTCGCCAAAGGCACGCGCCAGCATTTCGCGGGTGACGCCTTCGCGGACGCGGAAGGTCAGCGATTGGTTCCAGTGATGCGGCGCCGGAAAATCATGCGCCAGGAACCAGCGCTGGATCGGCGTCAGCGGCACCTCGCCTTCGAGCGGCGATTCCGGCAGCCGCGCGATGCCCCCGTCCGCTCCGCACACTTCGGCGAGGCCGGCAATCGTCGGGCGATCGAAAATCTGCTTCGGCGTAATGGTCAGCCCGCGCTGGCGCGCCTGCGAGACGACGAGGATGGACAGGATGCTGTCGCCGCCGAGTTCGAAGAAATTGTCGTCCACCCCCACACGCTGGAGCTTCAGCACCCGCTGCCAAATCTCCGCCAGGGCGCGCTCCGCATCGTTTCGCGGCGCGGTAAAAGTGGCCGCGGCCTCACGTTCTTCCGCCGGCTCCGGCAGCGCGCGCGCATCCAGCTTGCCATTGTTCGTGAGGGGCATTTGCGGCAGGCGCACGAAAGCCGCAGGCACCATGTAATCGGGCAGCGACGCTTTGAGATGGGCCCGCAGCTCGGCAGGGCCCGCCTCCGCGACCTCCGGATTTTCCACCAGCCAGGCCACGAGTTTTTTCCCGCCGTGCCCATCGGCCCGCGCTTGCACCGCTGCTTCGCGGACGCGTGGATGCCGCCGCAGCACGCTCTCGATTTCGCCGAGCTCAATCCGGAATCCGCGAATCTTCACCTGCTGATCGATCCGTCCGAGATACTCCACGTCCCCATCCGGCAGCCGCCGCGCCAGGTCGCCCGTGCGGTAGAGCCGCGCGCCCGGCTTCGCCGGATGCGGAAGGAAACGCTCCGCGGTGAGCTCCGGCCGCTGATGGTATCCGCGCGCCAGTCCAGCGCCGCCGACAAACAGCTCACCCGGCACGCCCACCGGCACTGGTCGCAGGCGCGCATCGAGCACGAGCAACTGCAAATCCGGAATGGGTTCACCGATGACACTGCCGCGCGCCACGTCACCGGCACGGAGCGGACGATACGTCACGTGCACCGTCGTTTCTGTGATGCCGTACATGTTCACCAATTGCGGCCGGGCGTCGCCATGCCGCGCAAACCACGGCTGCAGCGAGCCCATTTCCAGCGCTTCGCCGCCGAAGATCACGTAGCGCAAACTCAGTTCCAAGCTGCGCGGCGAGATTTCATCCGCCGCCATGAGCTGCCGGAAGGCGCTCGGCGTTTGATTCAGCACCGTCACGCTTTCGCGCACGAGCAGCTCGTGAAACAGCTCCGGCGACCGGCTCACTTCAAACGGCACCACCACCAGCGTGCCACCATGCAGCAGCGCGCCCCAAATCTCCCACACGGAAAAATCAAACGCCGTGCTGTGAAACAGCGTCCACACGTCGCTCGTGCCGAAATGAAACCACGCCTCGGTCGCCGTGAAGAGCCGCGCGACGTTGCGGTGCGTGATGCAACAGCCTTTCGGTTGGCCCGTACTGCCGCTCGTATAGAGCACGTAGCACAATTGATCCGGGCTGCCTGCGGGCAGCGGCGCCGCGTGATCCGCATCGGGTGAAATATCCTCGATGAACACCAGCTTCGCGCCATGCCCCGGCGGCAATCGGTCGGCGAGATGCCGCTGCGTGAGCAGGACCGGCGCCTGCGCATCTTCCAGCATGAAAGCCAGCCGCTCCGGCGGATACGCCAGATCGATCGGCAGATACGCCGCATTCGCTTTCAAGATGCCGAGCAGCCCCACCACCAGTTCCGGGCAGCGCTCCAGGCACAGGCCCACGATACTTTCCGCGTGCACGCCCTGCGCCGCGAGACAGCGCGCCACCGCCTCCGCGCGCGTGTTCAGCTCCGCGTAAGTCATGCGCCTCTCGCCCTGCGCCAGCGCCACGGCGTCGGGAGTTTTCGCCGCCTGCCGGGCGAACTGCGCGTGGAGCGTCAGTTCCACGGGAAATTCGCGCGTGGGATCCACCAGCAGCGCCGCCGCCTTTTTTTCCGGCAGCAGCGGCAGATCCCCAATCACGCCCTCGCGCGCAGCCGGCATCGCCTCCAGCAACGTCTGCAGATGCTCCAGCAGCGCCTCCACCAGCGTGCCATCCAGCCGCGAGCGGTCGTACTCCGCCACCAGCCGCAGGTGCTCGCCCGCGTACGCCGCCAGGCAGATCGGAAAATTCGTCTGCTCGTACAGCCGCACCTCGCGCTTTTTCCACGCCCCGCCACGCTCGCGGAAATACTCCGCCAGATCGTAGTTCTCAAACACCACCAGCGTGCGAAACAACGGCTGCCCCGCCGGCACCTCGCTCCACGCCTGCACGCGCGCCAGCGGTGTGTGCTCATGCGGACGCATGTTCACCCACCCCTGCCGCAGCTCGCGCAAAAATTCCGCCAGCGGCCGCTCCTCGGTGACCCGCACGCGCACCGGCACCGTATTGATGAAGAGTCCCACCATCTTCTCCGCATGCTCGATGGTCCCGCGCCGGCCCGCGCGGGTCGCCCCAAAGCACACGTCCTCCTCGCCACTGTAGCGATGGAGCAGCACGGCCCACGCTCCCTGCACGAGCGTGTTGAGCGTCACCTCCAGTTCCTGCGCCAGCTTCTTCAACTTCGCCGTGCTCGCCATGCTCAGCGCCACCTCGGCGTCACCCTGCTCGCGCCCCCTCGCCGTCTCACCGAGACCTTCCATCGCCAGTGGCGTCGGCGCGCGAAATCCCCGCAGCTTCTCGCGCCAGAAAGTTTCCGCCCCCGAATGGTCCTTCGACCGATGCCATTCGATAAAATCCCGGTACGGCCGTGGCGCCCCCTCTTCCGCTGGCTCCGCACCATCGTAGTCCCCAAACGCCTCTTCAATCAGCGGCGGAAAACTCCGCCCATCCAGCAGCGCGTGATGAAAGGTCCACACCAGCCGCCAGTGTTCCGGACCGTGCCGAAACAGACAAAACCGCAGCAGCGGCGCCGTATCCATGGCAAAGCCCTCGATCCGATCCTGCCGCAGCCAGGCGTCAAACGCGGCATCATCCGCCCCCGGCGCATCCACCTCGTTGAAGGGCACTTCCACCACGGCCAAAATCTCCTGCACCGGTTCCGCACCATCCCACCGAAAGGCCGTGCGCAAAACCTCGTGCCGCTCCACCACCCGCGTCCACGCCGCGCGCAGCCGCCTCGGGTCCACCGGCTCCCGCAAGGTAAAAACCAGCTGCTCAATGTCCACACCACTGCGCGGCTCCGCCAGGGCATGGAACAGCATGCCCTGCTGGAGAGGCGACAGCGGGTAGGTGATTTGGGCCGGCATTATCACTTCTGTTTATAGCAAGGCCTTTGCCTACGCACGTTAGGAAAACCACCCTTTCCGACTAACAGCATTGGAAGTTGAATATTACGCTCTGCAGAACGACTATCCGTTCTCACTTTGCTGCCATGAACCCATTGCGCCCCGCCGCATTCCTGATTGCGGTCAGCACCGCCATCGCCCAAGTCCCCGATTCACCCGCTCCGGCATCCGCGCCCGCGGCTCCGCCTCCGGCCGCCACGGCTGGCGGCAGCGCGCCCATCGGGCAAGGCGGGGGCGGCGCCCCGGCCGCTGCCAAGCCGGCTTCTTCCTCCCCCTTCGGCAATGAAGTCCCCGTGCTCGACCCCGGCACCGAGGTCGTCTCTTTCAACGGCAAGCACTGGAACGTCGCCAACAATCGCATTTTCCAGGCGCGCTTCGAAAAATTCCTGAACGCGCCCGAGGCCACCGCCAAGGAAGACCAGGAATACCGCACCATCGTCGAGCGCATC
>FTAY01000013.1_pt1 | contig 25314 bp, 15 predicted proteins | sample 1639231 | NCBI WGS metagenome assembly FTAY01 (sample SAMEA3914864, study PRJEB12502) | metagenome | biome: forest; material: soil | place: USA | collected 2012-03-12 | depth 0.3 m
GTCCAACGTCCAACGTCCAACGTCCAACGTCCAACGTCCAACGTCCAACGTCCAACGTCCAACGTCCAACGTCCAACGTCCAACGTCCAACGGCCAACGTCCAGCGGCCAGCGGCCAACGGCCAACGGTCGGCGTCCGGCGGTCGGCGTCCGACGGCCGACGGCGAAGGGTCGGAAGGTGGAACGGCTTTTCAAGCCGTGGCTTTGGCTTTGACAGGGTGTGCCGAAAGTCGGCATTGGGGGTCGATTGGGTTTCGTCGAGAGGCTTTGTTTCACGATCCTTGGCGTCTTGGCGCCTTGGCGTGAGGCCATCTCGTCGAACAAAGATCCAAGTGAGGATCTTTTTGGCTCACGCAAAGGCGCCAAGACGCAAAGGTTTCGGCGTTTGGGCGCTAGCTGACTCTCGGGACACACTGAGATTTTTGGGAACTCTTTGCGATCGGGGTGCCTTAAGGCCACGGCTTGAAAAGCCGTTCCACTTTCTGGCGTCCCGCGGGCGGCTACGGCGGTCCTCCATGGAGCCTCACTTTATGGACCTGGAGGGGGCGCGAGGGGCGCTGATTTTCGGAAACCTGCTGTCTTCTCCGACTTTCGGATGAGTTTCCGAAAGAACGGTTGGTGGCATGCGTATCGGGCCTATGAGCGGTAAAAGTTTTCTTCGTCCTTTCGTGTTCCTGGCGCGTGGCGCCGGGGTGGTCTTCGCCTTTTTCCTGGGGTCGGTGCGGCTGGGGTGGTCGCCGCCGCCGTGGCTGCGCGGCATGGGGAGGCATCCGCGGGCGGTGGGCATGACCCTGCTGCTGGCGCTGGGCGCGGGGTATGGCGGGTGGCGCTGGTGGCAGTGGCGGGAGGCGCATCGGCCGCGGCCGCGCGAGCTGGTGGAGGTGCGGAAGCTGGAGGCGACGGTGACGCCGCCGGGCGTGCCGAGCTACGATCTGAAAAAAGGAAAGCTGAGCGCGCCGGAGTTTTCGCTGAACTTCCCGAAGGACGCGGCGCCGCTCGACATCATCGGCAAGGAAGACGCGCCGAAGGGCATCACGCTGAAACCCGCGTGGCGGGGTACCTGGGTTTGGAGCAACGCGACGCATCTCACCTTTACGCCCGACACCGCGCTGCCGGCGGGCACGGAGTTCACGGTCAAGCTGGAGCCGCAGTCGCTGGCGCCGCACACGGAGTTGACGAAGGCCGAGTATCATTTCATCACGCCGGCGCTGGTGGGGTCGTGGTCGGGCAGCGAGTTTTACACGGACCCGAAGGATCCGGCGCTGCATCAGGCGGTGTTCACCGCGACGTTCAATCAGCCGGTGAAGGCGGAGGAGCTGGCGGCGCATGTGCAGGCGTCGGCGATTGGCGGGGCCTCGCTCTACACGCAGGGCGGTGCGCCCGAAGTGATCGTGGATGCCAAGGACGCGAACGTGCTGCACCTCCGCACGCCGCGCATCACCATCCCGGTGGCGGAGGATTTTGCGAAGGTGACCATCGACAAGAATATCCATGCGATGAGCGGTGGCGATCCGCTGGGGCACGAGATGATGGAAAAAGTGGTCGTGCCCACGCGGGCGACCGGTTTCCGCTTCACCGAGGGCAAGGTGATTCTGGTGGATAACGAAAACGGCGATCCACAGCAGACGCTCACGCTGGAAGCCAGCCGCCTGGCCGATCCGGCCGCAGTGGCAAAGGCGGTGGAGGCATTTGTGCTGCCGGAGAAAAAGAAGGAAGCGGCGGCCGAGGACGGCGATGACAAGGATGCGGATAAAGACGCGGACCATGCGGACAACCAGGAAGAGGAGGAGCCGGAGCCGTCCACCTACACGCTGGATGAAGTGACGCCGGAGGTGCTGGCGAAGGCGAAGCGCGTGGCGCTGACGCTGGTGGAAGACGACAGCGATGCGCCGGTGAAAAAATTCTTCGCTTTCCATCTGCCGCAGTCGAAGCCGGGGCCGATGTATCTGCGCGTGCACAAAGGCCTGGCGGCGCCGGGCGGCTTTGTGCTCAACGAAGATTTTGGGCAGGTGGTGACCGTGCCGGGGTTCCCGCGCTCGGCGGAAGTGGTGGGCGCGGGCGGCGTGCTGGCGCTGAATGGCGAGCGCAAGTTGAGCATCAAGAGCCGCGGCTTCGAGCATCTGCGCTACACGCTGGCGCGGGTGCCGGCGGGGCAGATCAATCATCTGGTCAGCCAGACGAGCGGCGAGTTCCAGGCGCCGGAATTCAAGGAGGGACTGAGCTTTGAAAATCTCGCGCGCTTCCATTCGTCGGTGCAGCACATCGTGAAGCGGAACGACTACGAGGCGAACTACTCGACATTCGATTTTGCGCCGGCGCTCGCGCGGGCGGATGCCAGCGATCCGGAGCCTTCGCGCGGATTGTTCCAATTGGAAATCGAGGGGGTGCGGCGGCGCATGGAGGCCGATGGCGCGCCGGCCAAGGACGATCCGGATCCCGGCTGGGTGCCGCTTCGTTCCACGGGAAAGCCCATTCACCGCGACGACGGAGAAGAGGATGATGCGGGCGACAAGCGCTTTATTTTGATCACCGATCTCGGCCTGCTGGTGAAGCGGAATGCCGACGGCTCGCGCGAGGTGTTTGTGCAGTCGTTCCGCGAGCAGGCGGCGGTGGGCGGTGTGGTGATCACGGCGCTGGCGAAAAATGGGGAGCCGCTGGCGGAGGCGACCACGGGGCCCGATGGCCATGCGTCGCTGCCGTCGCTCGACGGGCTCAAGCGCGAGCACAAGCCGGTGGCGATCGTGGCGCGGAAGGGCAGTGACTTGTCCTTCCTGCCGTGGGCGCGCGACGATCGCTCGGTGGAGCTTTCGCGATTTGACATCAGCGGCATCAAGGGCAGCGAGGCGAAGGCGCTCGATGCGTATCTTTTCACCGAGCGCGGGATTTATCGCCCGGGCGATTCGATTCATCTCGCGGCGATTGTGCGCACGCGCGATTGGGACGGGAAGCTTGCCGGGCTGCCGGTGGAGGCGGTGGTCACCGATGCGAAGGAGCAGGAAGCCGGGCGCTTCACCGCGAAGCTGCCGCGCGATGGATTTTTGGAATTCACGATTCCCACGGAAGAAACTTCGCCGACCGGTGCGTGGCGGCTGGAGCTCCGCCGGCCCAAGAATGCGAAGGAAAAGAAGCAGCACAACGAGGACGCTGAGAATGTGGAGCAGGATGATGGCATCCACATCGGCCACACCGTGGTGCGCGTGGAGGAGTTTCAGCCGGATCGCATGAAGATGAATGCGGTGCTGGATCCCGCGCCGGGTGCCGGATGGGTGAAGCCGGAAAATCTCACGGCCAAGGTGGAGTTGCAGACGCTGTTTGGCATCGCGGCGGCGGAGCGAAGCGTGACCGGCAAGATGCGCGTGACCGCGGGCGGCGCGGATTTTTCGGCGTGGCCGGATTGGACGTTCCATCTGCCGAAGCCGGTGAATTTCGAAAGCCAGGTAGTGGAGCTCGGTGAGAAAAAATCGGGCGCGGACGGGCGCGCGGAGTTTGCGCTCGATCTGAAAGCCTACACCGCTCCCCTGCTCCGCGTGGGCCTGGATCTGGAGGCGTTCGAGGCCGATGGCGGCCACGGCGTGCGCGGTGGCCTGAGCGCGCTGGTGTCGCCGTACGACGTGCTGCTTGGCTGGAAGGGCGGCAAGGATCTGGGGTTCATCAAGCGCGACGTGCCGCATCAAGTGCGGCTCGTGGCGATTGGCCCCGACCTCAAGCCGGTGGCGATGGACAAGCTCAAGCGGGTGCTTATCGAGACACGCCAGGTGTCCGTGCTCACCAAGCAGGACAATGGCTCGATGGCGTATGTGTCGCGCGAGAAGAAAAAGGAAATCGCGGTCGAGGACGCCGCGCTGCCCGCGGGAGAAGCCACGGTGGATCTGCCGGTGAGCCGCGCGGGGTCCTTCACGTATGAATGGCGCGATGCCGACGGGCTGGTGCGGTGCGCGTTTAGCTTCAACGTGGTCGGGCCGGGCGAGCAGGATCGGAATCTCGAACGCGACACGGAGCTCGAACTCACGATGCCGGATCGCGAGTGGAAGGCGGGCGAGCAACTCGAAATCGCGCTGCGGGCGCCGTACACGGGCGCGGGGCTGATTACCATCGAGCGCGAGCGCGTGATGGCCTGGCAGTGGTTCAAGGCCGACACGGCCAGCTCGGTGCAGCACATCACGGTGCCGCCGGGACTGGAGGGCGGCGCGTATGTGCACGTCACCTTTGTGCGCGGGCTGGATTCGCCGGAGATTTTCACCAGCCCGCTGAGCGTGGGCGTGGCGCCGTTCAAAGTGGCCGCGGATCGCCGCATGCTGGAAGTGACGCTCGATACGCCAGAGCGCGCGCGGCCGGGCGAGCCGCTGAAGATCGGCTTCCGCACGCCGCGCCCGGCGCGCGTCGCGGTGTGGGCGGTGGATGAAGGGATTCATCGCGTGACGTCCTACCAGGCGCCGGAACCGCTGGAGTATCTCCTGCGCCAGCGCGCGCTGGAGGTGTGGTCGTGGCAGATTCTGGATCTGCTGATCCCGGAATACTCGCTGCTGAAAAAGGCGCGGGCTTTTGGCGGTGACGGCGATGAGCCGCCGGAGCTGGCGCTGGGGCTGAATCCTTTCAAACGCAAGCGCGCGGAGCCGGTGGTCTTTTGGAGCGGCATCGTCGAGGCCGGGCCGAACCGCAAGGAAGTGATCTACAACGTGCCGGACTTTTTCGCCGGGCGGCTGAACATCATGGCGGCAGTCGTGGCGCCAGACGCGGTGGGCGTGACGGAGAAGCACACCGTGGTGAAGGGGCCGATGGTGCTGACGCAGAACATGCCGCTCTTTGCGGTGCCGGGCGATGAGTTCGTGGCGTCGCTGACGATTGCCAATCAAATGGAAGGTGCCGGGGCGACCGACAAGATCACGGTGAAGGCGGAGCCGAGCGCGGCGCTCGAGGTGATCGAAGCGCCGAAGGAGGCCGTGACGATTCCGGTGAACACCGAGTCCACGGTGCACGTAAAAGTGCGCGTGAAGGAAACGCTCGGCAATGCGGAGCTGAAGTTTGTCGCCTCCGCGGGCAATGAGCGCGTGGAGCTGAAGAGCACGCTGAGCGTGCGGCCGGCCACGCCGTTTATCACCGAGGTGAAAGGCGGCTGGTTCCGCCAGCCGGCGTACGAGGTGACGGTGGGACGCGAGATGTTCCCGCAGTTTGCGCGGCGCGAGGCGGTGATCTCCCCCACCCCGCTCGGCCTGGCGCGCGGGCTGGAGGCGTATCTGCGGCAGTATCCGCATGGGTGCTCGGAGCAAATCACCAGCAAGACGTTTCCGTGGCTGGTGTTGAAAGATGAGGCGGACTTCGCGATGCCGCAGGAGGAAGCGGCGCGCGTCGTGGCGCAGACGTGCCGCGTGCTGGGATCGCGTCAGCTACCCGATGGCGGCTTTGGTTACTGGACGGCGCGGGACGAGACGCCGGGCTTCGATTATCTCACGGTGTATGTGACGCATTTCCTCATCGAGGCGCAGACCGCGGGTTTTGAAGTGCCGGAGTCGCTGCTCAGCGGCGCGCTGCGGCGGCTGAAGCTCATGGCGGCGGCGAAGGTGACGAACCGCGATGAAGCCAACGTGCAGGCGGCGGCGATCTATCTGCTGACGCGCAATGGCGAAGTGACGACGAACTACGCGCTCAATCTCACCGATACGCTCGATCATCTCGCGAAGGATGAGTGGGTGCGCGATCTCAGCGCGGCGTGGCTCGCGGGCACATGGTCGCTTTTGAAAAAGGACAAAGAGGCCGAGGCGCTGATGGCGAGGCATCTCAAGGCGCGCGCGAAGACGCCGTTCTTTGGGCGCACCGAGTATTACTACAACTCGCCGCTGACCGACGCGGCGCAATCGCTCACGGTGCTGTGCCGGCACTTTCCCGCGCTGGCGGGGCAACTTGGCTACGAGGACTTGAAGCCGCTCACCGAAGGGATCGGGCGCGGAGATTTTGATACGCTGTCGGCGTCGTGGAGCATTGTGGCGCTGAAGAGCTATGCGGGGTTGATGAAGCAGGGGGGCATCAAGCTCGGGCTCGAAGCCGGGACCGGCGGCCAGTGGAAGGCGCTCGGCGCGCCGCGGAGCGGACTGTTTTCCGCGGCGTTTGGCGCGGATGCAAAACAGGTGCGCTTTCTTCTGAATGTGCCGAAAGGCGGACCGGATCTCGGGGCGTGGTATCAGACGCTGGAGGTCGGCTATGCGAAGGCGCTGCCGGCGGCGGCGCAGACGAGCGGGCTGGAAATGGTGCGCGAATTTCTCAATGAGAAAGGCCAGCCGGTGACCTCGGCGAAAGTCGGGGAGACGCTGACGCTGCGGCTGCGGGTGCGGAATACGAACAAGTCGGCGCAGCGGCATCTGGCGCTGGTGGATCTGTTGCCGGGCGGTTTTGAAAATGCGCCGGATTCGCTGAAGCCGGGCCTCGCGACGCTGAACGACGCGGAATATGTGGACGTGCGCGAAGACCGCAATTTGCTCTTCACGGAATTGCCGCCGGGGACCTCGCATACTTTCAAGTGGGAGGTGCGTCCGGGAGTGGCGGGGACGTTTACGGTGCCGCCGGCGTTTGGGGAGGCGATGTATGATCGCGCGGTGCATGGGAGCGGGGCGGCGGGGAAATTTACGGTGCTTCCGCGGGAATGAACGCGTTTGGAAAAGGAGCGCGGAACGGCGGGGTGCAGTCTGGAATCGAGCGGAGCGAGATAGCTGCGCCGACAGGCGCACCCGTAGGGCAGGCGCGGCGGCGCCTGGCAATGCGATGGCTTGCCACCGCTCTATGGAAGGGCGCGGCTTGCCGCGTGTGGCGGGGACGCTGTTTGAAACTCGGGAGATCCTCCCCACCGCGCGCAGCAAGCTGCGCCGGGCCACAGAGCGGTGCCAAGGCACCGCACTCCAGACTGCGCCCCGCGGTTCGATGGATCAAACGGGTGGCGGTGGCGTTCGTGGTGGTGCTGGTGGTGCTGTGGGTTGTGTGGCTTCTGTTGCCGAAGCCTTCGCTTTATCCGGAGGGGATGACGTTTTCGCGCGTGGTGTTGGATCGGGAGGGGCGTGCGCTTTATGTGACACTCACGAGCGATGGGAAGTATCGGTTGCCGGCGCATTTGGCGGAGCTGGCGCCGGACTTGATTCGCGCGACGATGGAGATGGAGGATCGGCGGTACTTTTCGCATCATGGCGCGGATCCGCGGGCGATTGGGCGCGCGGCTTGGGGGGTGATCACGGGGCAGCATCTGGGCGGCGGTTCTACACTCACGATGCAATATGCGCGGCTGCGGTGGGGGCTGGAGACGCGGTCGTGGCTCGGCAAGGCGAGGCAGATGTTTCGGGCGCTGCAGCTCGAACGGCATTACAGCAAGCAGGAGTTGCTGGAGGCGTATTTCACGCTCGCGCCGTACGGCGGCAATGTGGAGGGCGCACCGGCGGCGAGCCTGCTGTGGTGCGGGAAGCCGGCGAGTGCGCTGTCGCTGCGCGAGGCGGCGGCGCTGAGTGTCATTCCGCAGAGCCCGACGGCGCGGCGTCCGCGGGTGGCGGCGAATCCGGCGCTGAGTGCGGCGCAGGGGCGGCTGATGGCGCGGTTGCGCGAAGGCCAGGGGAAGGCGGCGCAGGCGTTGGACGCGGAGTTTTGCCTGCACCCGGCGGGGCCGGTGCCGCGGTTTGCTCCGCACTATGCGCGCCGCGTGCTCACGGAGAAACCGGCGGAGACGGTGATTCGGACGACGATCGATTTCGTCCAGCAGCAAGCGGTCGAGGATAGCATCGCCAATTTTCTCGCCCGCGAGCGCGTGCGCGGGCTGCGCAATGCGGCCGCGGTGCTCGTGCACGCGCCCACGGGGGAGGTGCGGGCGTATGTGGGCTCGGCGAATTTTCTCGATGAAAGGATCCAGGGCCAGGTGGACGGCATCACGTCGCGCCGCTCGCCGGGCTCGGCGCTGAAACCATTTATTTATGCGCTCGCGCTGGATGCGGGGCTGATGCATCCGCGCACGCTGCTCGACGATGCGCCGCATCGGTTTGCCGGGTACAATCCGGAAAACTCGGACCGTGGTTTTCTTGGTCCCATTCCGGCGGCGGAGGCGCTCCGGCGCAGCCGCAATGTGCCGGCGGTGGACTTGGCGGCGCGGCTGCCGCATGGCGGACTGGAGGCGTTTTTGCGCGGGGCCGGCGTGGAGCTGCCGCGCGCGCATGCCGACTACGGGCTCTCGCTGGCGCTGGGCGGCGCGGAGGTTTCGCTCGACGATCTCGCGCGGCTCTACACGGGGCTCGCGCGGCGGGCGGCGGGAAAATCTTCCGGGCTGGCGCAGGACGGCACGGAGCCGCTTTCGCCCGCAGCGTGCTGGCTGACGCTCGACGCGCTGCGCGGGCACGAAGGGCCGGCGGGGCTGGCGTGGAAGACCGGCACCTCACACGGCTTTCGTGACACGTGGGCCTGCGGCGTGATGGGCGATTGGGTGCTGTGCGTGTGGGTGGGGAATTTCGACGGCAAGCCGATGCCCGGGCTGTTTGCGCGCGAGACGGCGGCGCCGCTGTTGTTTCAGACGGTCACGCGGCTCGGGCTGCGCGGAAGTTTGCCGGCGCGGCCGGACGCGATCAGCGACGTGGAGCTATGTCCGATCTCGGGCGAGCTCGCCGGGCCGCATTGCCCGCACAGCGTGAAGGGACCATTCATCGCGGGGGTGTCGCCGATCACGCCGTGCACGGTGCATCGGGAGATCATTCTCGATGCGCAGGGGCGGCGCATGGTTTCCGACGACGGCACGGGACGGCGCGAGGTGCGCGAATTCTGGCCGGCGCATCGGCTGGAGGAGTTTCGCCGCGCGGGACTGCCGCGGGCGGAGCCGCCGCTGCTGGCGGATGCGGCGGCGAGCGAACGGGCGGCGGCGCCGCGGATCGTGTCGCCGCAGCAGGCGCTGACGTATGTGCTGCGGCCGGGGGATGCGGCGAAAAATTCGATTCCGCTGGAGGCGAATGCGGGCGCGGGTGTGCGGCAGATTTATTGGTTTGCGGATGCGCGGTACCTGGGCGCGAGCAAGCCGGCGCAGCCGTTTCTGTGGCAGCCGACGCCGGGGCGGTGGACAATCCAGGCGCTGGATGATGCGGGGCGGAGTGCGACGATGACGCTCAGGGTGGCGGCGGAGTGAGGGGCGCGGGGCCACTCAAAAGCGGCAGGATGCCGCTTCTACGAGCGGGGCGGGCATCAATCTCCGAAGGAGATGCCGACGGCGCGGCAGGTCTCGACCATCTGGCTGTCGGGCGGGACGGTTTTCAGGCGGCGCACGGCGCTGGCGATGGGGACGGAGAGGATTTGGTAGTTTTGGTAGCTGACCATCTGGCCGAATTTTTCCTCGGCGATGAGGTCCACGGCTTTCACGCCGAAGCGTGTGCCGAGGATGCGGTCGAGCGTGGTGGGGTCGCCGCCGCGCTGCAAATGGCCGAGGACGCAGGAGCGGATTTCCTTCACCAATTTCGGCTTGTTCAAGCGGTGGTCGAGCTCGCGCGTCACGGTCTCGGCGATGCCGCCGAGGCGGTACTCGCCCGGGGCGCTAGCGCGGTATTGCTCCTTGCCGCCCTTGGGGGTCGCGCCCTCGGCCACCACGATGAGCGCGCTGGCATGGCCTTCCTGCGTGCGCCGGCGGATGAAGTCCGCGAGCTTGTCGAACGTAAAGGGAATCTCCGGGATCAGGATGGCGTCGGCGCCGCCGGCGAGGCCGCCGTAGAGCGCGATCCAGCCGGCGTGGCGGCCCATCACCTCGATGATCATCACGCGCTTGTGGGCGCGCGCGGTGGTGTGCAGGCGGTCAAGCGCGTCGGCGACGCAGGCCACGGCGCTGTCGAAGCCGAAGGTCATGGCCGTGGCTTCCAGATCGTTGTCGATGGTCTTGGGCACGCCGATGACGTTCACGCCCGCCTCGAATAATTGCGCCGACGTGGTGAGCGAGCCGTCGCCGCCGATGGTGATCAGCGCGTCGATGCCGAGCCGGGCCAGCGTGGACTTGGCCTTGGCGAGGATGGGCGCCTCGATGCGGGCGCGATTGCCGGGACCGGTCTTGGAAACGAAATGGCCGCGGTTCGTCGTGCCGAGAATCGTGCCGCCGCGCTGCATGATGCCCTCGGTGTTTTGCAGCGTGAGGTCCATGTAGGCGTCTTCTTCGAGCAGGCCCTCGTAGCCATCGTTAAAGCCGATGACGCGCCAGCCGAGATTCGACGCCGCGCAGACGACGCCGCGCAGCACCGCGTTGAGTCCGGGGCAGTCGCCACCACTCGTGAGCACACCGATCGTCTTCGTGGCGGTCATCGAGCGGGCTTCCATCCTTTCGGGCGCCCGGCGGCCGACCATTGCTCGTGCCAGCGCCAGCCTTCCGTCAGCAGCGCCTTGGCGGTGTCGAACCGGGTCGGCGAACCCAGCACCACCACCGTGAGGCGGCGCGGGGTGATCTCGTAGTTATCGCCGACTTGCTTGCTGTCCGGGCGCTGCGACGCGGAAATCACCGCGCAGGCACCGGCCTTGCGCGTGGTGCCGGTCTTCACACCATCGATGCCCAGTTGCCCGAGCGCCTCGTTGGTATTCTTCAATTGATACGCGGACGCCTCGCCGCCCGCGGTTTGCCACGTGATTTTGCGCTCTTTCTGCGAGGTGAAAAAAGTGAAGCCGCTGTGCCCGAGCGCGTAATTGGTGAGCAGCGCCACGTCGTGGGCGGTGGAATACGGGAGCTTATCCTCCAGGTCATCGAGCCCATGCGGATTCAGGAAGCGCGTGTCGCGCATGCCGAGCTCGCGGGCGAGCGCGTTCATCTGCGCGACGAATGCTTTCGAGGCTTCCCCGTCCGCCGAGGCGCCGGAAAGTTTCCGGCCCACGTGCACGGCGATGGTTTCCGCGGCCTGGTTGTCGCTCTGCATCAGCGCGGCGTAGAGTGCGTCTTTCAGCGCGATCTGATCGCCGGCCACGAGACCGATGCTATTCGGGCTGTTGAGCGGCACGATGGTGCCGGGCACGGTGCACATCTGCGAAAGGTTTTCGCCCTTCGCCGCGGACCAATCGAGCACCACCATGGCCGTGGCGATTTTGGTGATGCTGCCGATTTGCACGCGTTTGCCGGGATTGGCGGAGCCGAGGACGGTGCCCGTGGTGCTATCGGCGACGACCCACGCCGTGGCATCGGTCGCGACTTCGCGCGTGGAACCGGCTGCCTGGGCCGCCTCCGGCATCGTGATGCCGCCCGCCATGAGAGAGAGCGCGGCCAAAAGGATTGTGCGTTTCATGCAATTGTCCGGTGGAGTTTACCCAGGGCGGAGGAAATGTCGAGACAACGTCCAACGTCCGATGCGCAAGCGAAGGGTGTGGGCTCTTGGACGCGCCTTCCAGGCGTGCTGGCACCGCATGAAAGCGGCTGGAAGCCGCTTCTACGAGCAATGGCCGCCCGTCGCTGGCGGATTGGACGTTGGATGTTGGACGTTCCTTACCCCCGCCCTTGCCTTTTCCGGCATCCGCGGCCATTCTTCCTGGCATGAAGCCGATGCTGCCAGATTCACAATCGCCTGCGCCCGTGGCGCGGGGCGTGGCGGCCGGCTGGTTTGCCCTGGAAAAATCGTTGGGCCCGAGCCGTTTTGGCGCGGGCGCCATCCGTCGCGTCCTTTGGCCGGCCTCTGGCCAAGCGCGTGCTCTATAGAGGAACTGCCAAATCATCCACTACCATGTCTTTGCTCGCCATCACTCTGCAGGAGATGCTCACCAGCCAGTTTGCCATCGGTTTCTACACCTGCGGCGTGCTGCTCATCATCGCCCTGTATCATCATTTCAAACTCAAGCTGGAGCATGGCCGCTACAAGCGGATGCTGAGCGACAAGCTGGAGATTGAGGCCAGCACGCTGCACAAGATCAAGGCCGAGCTCGAAGCGGTGAAGAAGGAGAACGAAAACCTGCGCATCAAGGTGCAGACGCAGAACGAGAGCGCCGACATCAAGAATGCGCGCGACCTGGAAGTTTTCGCGCGGGCGGAGAAGAAGATGGTGGTGGCCGCGCCGGGCTTTGCCGGTCCGTGGGAGCAGGCGAAGCAATCCGCCTACAGCGAGATCGCCGAGGAAGATACCGGAAAGTCCGCGCCGAAGCGGTTTTTCCAGCGGTTCTTTGGCGGCAGCGGCGGCACCACGACGACGGCGGAGACCGTGAAGGCGCTGCCGAATAACGGGAGTGAGTCGAAGGAACGGGCGGAGGCGATGTGAGCCTCGGCAGATTGCTGATTTTTGATTGCTGATGGGGCGACGCTCCGAATTGCCCGGGAGTTACTCACGATCTCCTTCGGAGCAGCTGGCGGTATCGAATTGAGAGCCGCAGGCTCGAATCGAGATTAGCCGGTGGCGCCAGCCACCGGTCACACGGTCAAAATGGACCAAGCCCCGGCAGGGGCGGGATGTGTTCTGCCGCCCCTGCCGGGGCTTGGCATCTTATGAATTGCTTTCCGGTGGCTTTCGCCACCGGCTAATTTCGATTCGGCCCGTCCGGGCCTCAAGAGGAGCTCCGACGCTGGATTCAATCAGCAATCCGAAATCAGCAATTTGCTCATCCTCTCGCTAAGATGGTCGCGCGTTTGTAGCGGTCGTCGGTCTCGGGGTAGTCGAGGGTGTAGTGGAGGCCGCGGCTTTCTTTGCGGAGGAGGGCGCAGTCGACAATGATGGAGGCGACGGTGACGAGGTTGCGCAGTTCGAGGAGTTCGGTGGTGACTTTGAAGTTCCAGTAAAACTCCTGCACCTCGGCGGTGAGATTGCGCAGGCGGGCGGCGGCGCGCTGGAGACGTTTGTCGGTGCGGACGATGCCGACGTAGTCCCACATGAGGCGGCGGATTTCGTCCCAGTTGTGGTAGATGACCACGAGCTCGTCCACATCAGTGGCGTCGCCGCTGACCCAGCGCGGGAGGTCGAGGAGTTCGGGCTCCGTGGGAGGCTGCCAGGCGCGCAGGGCTTCCGCGGCGCGATGGGCGAGGACCACGGCTTCGAGCAGGGAATTGCTGGCGAGGCGGTTCGCGCCGTGCAGGCCGGTGCAAGCCACTTCGCCGATGGCGTAGAGCCCGGGGAGCGAGGTCTCGCCATGCGGGCCGGTCTGGACGCCGCCGCATTGATAGTGCGCGGCGGGGACCACGGGGATGGGCTCTTTGGTGATGTCGATCCCGAGTGACAGGCAGCGCTCGTAGATCGTGGGAAAGTGGCCGCGGACGAAATCGGCGGGCTGGTGCGAGATGTCGACGAAGACTGAGGGGGCGCCGGTGCGCTTCATCTCGGCGTCGATGGCGCGAGCCACGATGTCGCGCGGCGCCAGTGCTCCGCGCGGATCGTAGCGGTGCATGAACTCCTTGCCGTCGCGCCCGATGAGCTTGCCACCTTCGCCGCGCACGGCCTCGCTGACGAGAAAGCTGCGCGCCGCGGGATGGAACAGGCACGTGGGATGAAATTGGATGAACTCCATGTTGGCCACGCGGGCCCCCGCGCGCCAGGCCATGGCCACGCCGTCGCCGGTGGCGATGCTCGGGTTCGTGGTGTAGCGGTAGACGCGCCCGCAGCCGCCGGTAGCGAGCACGAGGCGGTCGGTGCGCACGGTCATCACTTCGCCGGTCGATTCATCGAGCACATACACGCCCACGCAGCGGTCGTGCAGCAGGCCGAGGCCGAGCTTGCGGAGCGTGATGAGGTCCACGGCCATGTGATTTTCCAGCACCGTGATCCGTTTCTCGCGGCTCACGGCGTCGAGCAGCGCGCGCTCGATTTCTTTTCCCGTGGCGTCGCGCGCGTGGAGGATGCGCCGGGCGCTATGGCCGCCTTCGCGGGTGAGATCGGGCTGGCCGTCGTCGTGCTGATCGAATTGCACGCCGATGGACATCAGCTCGGCGATGCCCTCCGGGCCATCGGCCACGATGCCGCGCACGGCGGCTTCATCGCACAGGCCGGCGCCGGCGATGAGGGTGTCCTGCACGTGCGCCTCGAAGCTGTCGGCCTCGTCGGTCACCGCCGCGATGCCGCCCTGGGCCCAGGCGGTGTTGGTCTCGGCCTTCGCTTTTTTGGTGATGATGGCGACGGTGCCGGTGCGCGCGGCTTTGAGCGCGAAACTGAGGCCGGCGACGCCGCTGCCGATGATCACGAAGTCGAAAGTTTTCATAGAAGAGCGCGGGAAGCGTCCTGGAGTGCGGGGGCTGGCCACCGCTTTGGATGAGCGCAGCTCGCTGCGCCGAGGTGGGGGAACCGAGCGACGTGGGGGAAGCGTTTCCCACCGCGGCGCGTCATGCCGCGCCCTGCCACAGAGCGGTGCCAAGGCACCGCACTCCAGACTGCGCCCCGCGCGAATGAGCGACTCTCGATTTCAATACACGGATGTCTCACTGTAGAATGCCTCACACTATCCCACGCGGCACCCCATCGTTAGCAAGACATTCGCCCAGAGGGCCTGATCGGCGGTCTGGATGGTGAGCACGTGATCGGGGCCTTCCACGGCTTGGTAGAAGTCCCATTTCGAGATTGGCGTGATGGGCGCGGCGATGCCGGCGTCTTTGGCGATGGTGCGAAATTCCAGCCAGGCGGGCGGTTCGCCGTGCGCGGCGTAGGGGTCGTCGGGCGGGATGCCCATGGTGTTCACATGATCCACCGGGACGGTGCTGAGGATCGCGCGCAGCACCTGAGCCACGGTGGGGACGCCGGGGGTGAGTTGCAGGCACACGAGTTCCGCGTCCGGCCCACGCTTGCTCGATGCGGGGTAATTGCCGTCGGCGATCAGAATTTTGGCGTGATGCCCCGCGCGCGCACAGACGCGGAGAATCTCGGGGTGCAGGAGCGAGGTTTTCAGCATGCGGGGGTGATAGGGCAGCGCGGGGCGGCTTTGCGAGCCTGCATCATCTTTGGAATTTTGAAGGGACTTGAGGCTAAGGAGACGCTGAATAAAGCGATGGTGGGATGGCTGTCGGCGAGACTGGAAAGTGGAACGGCTTTTCAAGCCGTGGCGGGATGGATTCTGGACGCTCGTGGCGCTTTCCCCTGAAGGCGCCATGAAAGCCACGGCTTGAAAAGCCGTTCCACTTTCTGGCGCTCTGCTTGATTCAGCGTCTCCCTAAGGGATGGCGATCGGTGAATGCGATTAAGCTGCCCGCGGCACGAGCTTTCGGAAAGCGGCCATCGTGGTGGAGGCGGCGGTGGCGGGATCGGGCAGGGGCAGGATTTCCGCGGACAGATAGCCGGCGTAGTGGATGTCGCGCAGCGCGGCCACGAGGGGCGCGGCGTCGGTGTGGCCGAGGCCGATGGCGCGGCGGTTCGAGTCAGCAAAATGGATGTGGCCCACCAGCGGGCCGCAGGCGCGCAGCGTGGCGGCGAGGTCCACTTCCTCGATGGCCATGTGGAAAAGATCGCAGAGCAGCCGCACCTTTTTCGTTTTCAGCGTGCGCAGGAAATTGGCGGCGTCCTCCTGGCGGTGGAAGAGGTCGGTTTCGTAGCGATTCAGCGGCTCGTAGAGGAAGGGGACGCCGAATTTTGCGGCGGCTTCGCCGAGTTCTTCCAGCGCGTCCGCCAGCCAGCCGAGCGTTTCCTCGCGGTTGCTCGAGGCATCCACGCGGCCTTGCATGGAGCCGAGGATTGCGGGCGCGCCGAACCTCCCGGCCACTTCGATGATCTCGCGGATGAAGGCCCGAGCCTGCGCGCGCAGGGCGGGATCGGGGCTGGTGAGCGAGAGCTTGCGCACCACCCAGCCGGCGCCGGTGCCGATGGCGGCGACGGACAGCCCGTGCTGCGTCAGCGCGGCACGGAGAGCGGGCTCGTCGATGCCGGCGGCGGAGGGCGGGAAGATCTCCACGGCGTCAAAGCCGGCGCGGGCAGCGAGCGCGCAGCCTTCGGCGAGGCTGGTGTGGAAGACGAAGGGGCCCAGCTTGGCTTCGGGGACGAGGCAGATGGTGACGGCGGATTTCATCGAGGGGGCTTATAGCATTCGTGGAAAATGGGGTGGCAAGGATGGAAGGGGGGGTGGGGCGATGTGGCATTTTTAGAGCCGAGAACGTCCAACGTCCAACGTCCAACGTCCAACGCCCAACACCCAACACCCAACACCCAACACCCAACACCCGACACCCAACACCCGACACCCAATGCGCAACGCGCAAGCGAGGGGGGCATTCCTCGATGGGCGGGCGCAAACCCATGTCGCTGCGGGCGGAAGCCTGCGGACGTTTGTCCATTTCTCGCTCGAGCGTCTGCGGGCTTCCGCCCGCAGCTACGTGCAAATGGGGACTACGTCTGCAGTCGTCCATCTACCACGCGCCATTGCTGGACGGCTGCGGCTTTTCCTTTTTGCAGGGCTTTGAAGAGTTCGGGGGCGTCGCGTTTTTGCAGCATGGCCTCGGCCACACCGGCGGCGTTGCAATTCAGAATCTCCATACGGCCTTTGGCTTCGCGGGGGACGCCGATCACGCGCGACGCGTCTTCCGGCAGGGGGGCGGGCTGGCGGGCGAGCACGAGAAAGCTGTAGGGCAGCGCGCGGAGGTCGATGCCCAGTTCGCGGGCGAAATGGGCCCAGCCGGCGTCCTGGAAAGCGGCGCTCGGCACGCGGCCGAAATGGTGGCACCAGTGCGGCGCGTTCTGTGGGGCGAGCATCCCGCACGGGGCGGCGTGGGTGCAGGGGGCGATGATGGCCCGCTCGGCGCGCAATTCTTCGCGCACGGCGATGAGCGCGCGGCTGTCGGCGTGCGTGCCGGCTTCCACCCAGATGACCGCTTCCGCCTGGCGGGCGAGATGGAGGAGCTGCTCCCGCGCGGGCGGCGACAGCTCATTGATCACGTGGCTCACGAGGAGCAGCGTGCCGGGCGGCAGGTCGCGCAAATCCGCCGCCGCGACGCCGCGCACTTCAAGACCCGGATGCGCCGTGCGCGCGCGGCTTTCCGCATAGCGCACGGCCAGCGGGGAGACGTCGGCCGCCGTCAGCGACGCGAAGCCTTCCCAGGCATCGAGCACCCGGCGTCCGGCGACGCCGCTGCCGCAGCCAAAATCCACGAGGTGCGGAGCCGAGGGACGCCAGCCGCGGGTCACGAGCTCTCCCAGCACGGCATCCCACTTCCACCCGATGCGCTCGGCAAACGTCGCGTCGTAGAGCGCCAGCTCGGCTTCGTTGCGCCAGTAGCCGCCGCCCGCGTTGGAGCCATCCAAAAACCGCGCGCGCAGGCGCGACAGCGTGGCAATCTCCGCGGACGTGAGTGGCTGCACTCGCGGCGCTTACTTCTTCACCGGCTGCTCTTTCGGAGTCCACTGCCGGCCCTCTGCCTTGGCCTGGTAGTAGTCATTCCAGGGCCCCTGCCGGCCCGTGGGCGAGTAGTCCTTCCGGTGCGTGGCGATCGTGTTCGTGCAACCGGTCGTCGCTAAAATTGTCGCGAGGAGAGTGAAGAGGGTGAGCTTCATGGGCCGCGAAGGGAGCAAATCAGAGGGCCGCCGTCAATCGTCGTGGGATGGCAGGGCTGTTCTTTCTTGGGGCGACTTTTTGTCCACGAAATTCACGAAAGCCACGAAAACCGCGGCTTTCGTGCTTTTCGTGGCTTTCGTAGACCATCAAACCCAGACCGGGAGGAAGGGCAGGAGCAAGACAACGCGTAAGAGCGCGTCCGGCGGACGGGAACCAAAAGGACGCAAGGGAAGTGGGGGTTGGGGCCTTCGCAATTGGCCGGTTGATTTAGGTCCATTCGGCACCCTTTCAAAAGGCCCTATACGGTGCGCAGGGTCCTATTTTTGTTTTCCGCGAACTCCGCGTTTTCCGCGAACTCCGCGGCTATCTTACCGCAGAGGACGCGGAGGGGCGCGGAAATCGCGGAGGGGTTGAAACCGCAGGCCACGGGATCGCTTTCACGCATCTGTGGTATCTGCGTCATCTGGGATATCAGTGGTACTATTACCGCAGATGCCCCAGATGACGCAGATAACGCAGATGAAGTTGGGCGCGGCCAATGGTAACTTGTGAGAAACGCGCGTGAACGCGCTGGGCGCTTGGGTTTTCGAATCACGCGGGGGGCCGCGTGAGCCACATTGGCGGGGCCGTGGTTTGCGGGGGGCTTTCGCACGTTTGTCGAAAAACGCCGTTTGTCGGGGTGGCGGTGATGTGGAATAAACCCGGCGCCATGTTCCGCTCTGCGATCTTTCTAGCCTCCGTTTGTGCGCTCTTTGCCGACGAGACCCCGGCCAAAAATGAAAAGGTTTCCGTGCCCGGCGCGCAACCCGACGGCGCGGTGCTGCTGCCGAATCAATGGTATCTGCGGCCCGCGGGGGCCCAGGTGAAGGTGGGCGATTTTCCGGCAAACATCGCCATGCACCCGGACGGGCAATATGCGGCCATCCTGCACTGCGGGTACGGGCAGCACGAGGTGCAGATCCTCGATGTGGCCACGAGCAAGATCGTATCGCGCGCGAACATCGCGGAGTCGTTTTACGGCTGCGCGTTTTCCAAGGACGGGACGAAGCTCGTGGTGAGTGGCGCGGGCGACGAGGTGCTGCACTTTTTCAAATTCGCGGGCGGGTATTTGAACGAGCCTTCGGACGTGCGGCTGCGGCCCAAGGCGAAGCGCGGCATCCCGGGCGGGTTTGCGATGACGGCGGATGCGTCGACCATTTACGTGGCGAATGTGTGGGGCCAGAGCGTGAGCCGCGTGCGGCTCGGCGCGGGCGCGGCGGAGATCACGGACCTCGCGCTGTTTCACGGCGGCACGCCCGCGGACCCGGAGGAGGTGGAAGAGGCGAAAGCGGGCGCGAAGACGGACGACCCGAGCATCACCAAACGCGCGGAAGCGATCCTCGACACCACCGGCAAGAACGCGCCGTTTCCGTACACGTGCGTGCTCGATGAAGGGCGCGCGCGGCTCTACGTGAGCCTCTGGGCGGAGAAGCACGTCGCGGTGATCGACACGAAAGAGTGGAAGGAAATCGGCCGCTGGGAAACGGAGGAGCATCCGAATGAAATGCTCCTCACCAAGGACGGCGCGCATCTTTTCGTGGCCAATGCGAACCGCAATTCCGTGAGCATTCTCGATACGAAAACCGGCAAGGTGGAGGAGACGCTCGTCGCGGAACTCGTGCCGAATGCGGAGGCGGGCAACACGCCCAACTCGCTGGCGCTCTCGGCCAACGAGGAACTGCTCTTCGTGGCGAATGCGAACATCAACTGCGTGGCGGTGTTCGAGGTGGAGAAGATCGGCAAAGCGCGCTCGCTGGGCTTCATTCCCACGGGGTGGTATCCCACGAGCGTGCGGGTGGCGAAGGGGAAGAAGCTGCTGATCGCGAATGGCAAGGGCGTGGTGTCGAAATCGAACCGCAACTTCGTGCAACCCGGTTCCAAGGTGCCGCCAACAGGCGTGAGCGAATACATCGCGGGCATTTTGCAGGGCACGATCAGCGTGGTGCCGCTGCCTGCCGAGGAGGACGAGATGGAGGCGCAGATGAAGAAGTGGAATTCCATCTGCTACGCGAACATGCCCGACGCGCAGCGGAAGATCACCGCGATGGACCTGACCGGAAACCCTGTGCCGCTCAAGGTCGGCGGCGAGTCGCCCATTAAACACGTGATCTACATCGTCAAAGAAAACCGCACGTACGATCAGGTGCTCGGCGATCTGCGGCCCGGGAATGGCGATCCGTCGCTGTGCCTTTTCGGCGAGGACGTGACGCCGAATCACCATGCGCTGGCGAAGCAATTCGTGACGCTCGATAATTTCTACGTGGAGAGCGAGGTGAGCGCGGACGGGCACGAGTGGACCATGGGCGCGTATGCGACGGACTTCGTGGAAAAGACGTGGCCGATGAGCTATGGGCACAACAAGGACAAGAAATTCGTGTATCCGAGCGAGGGCAATTTCGACGCGGCCACGCCGGCGGGCGGCTATTTGTGGGACCGCGCGGCCGAGGCGAAGGTGACCTACCGCAGCTATGGCGAGTTCGTCACCAGCCCTACCAAGACCAAGCCCGCCATGGCCAAGGTGAAGGCGCTCGAGGGGCACATCGATCCGGAGTATCATTCCTTCGATACCGGTTATCTCGACGAGAAGCGCGCGGAGCGGTTCATCAGCGAGCTGCAGCGCTTTGAAAAAGAGGGCGAGATGCCGCGGCTGCAAATCGTTCGTCTGCCGAACGACCACACCAGCGGAGCGAGCCCCGGCAAGCCCACGCCTGCCGCGCAGGTGGCTGACAATGACTTCTCGCTCGGCCTGGTGGTGGAGGCGGTGAGCAAATCGAAATTCTGGGCGACCACGGCGATCTTCGTCGTGGAAGACGACGCGCAAAACGGTCCGGATCACGTGGACGCGCACCGGACGATCGCGTTCGTGGTTTCGCCGTATGTGCGCCACGGCTCCGTGGACAGCACGCTCTACAGCACGGCGTCGATGCTGCGCACGATGGAGCTGATCCTCGGGCTGAAGCCGATGTCGCAGTTCGACGCCGCGGCGATGCCGATGTTTGCGAGCTTCCAAAAAGATCCGGACCTGCGGCCCTACGAACATCTGGTGCCCAAGCAAGACCGTAAAAAGCTCAACACGAAACTGGCCTTCGGCGCCGAGGAAAGCGCGCAGATGGATTTTTCGAAGGAAGACGCGGCGGACGATCTCGTGCTGAATGAAATCATCTGGCGCAACGTGCGCGGGGCCGGCTCCCCGATGCCCGCGCCGACGCGGCGGGCGTGGATTTTGTCGAACGACACGGACGATGAGAAATAGGGCCGGCCATGTGGCTCACGCGGCCCTCTGCGTGATTTGAAAACCATAACGCGAAGCGCCCCATCTCTATTTTCCGCGTACTCCGCGCCCTCCGCGAGTTCCGCGGCAATGTTACCACGGAAGACGCGGAGGGCGCGGAAATCGCGGAGGGGCACTCAAAACAAACGGCGCAGCGCCGCCGTGACCCATCTGTGTTATCTGCGCTATCCGTGATATCCGGGTCACCAATCACCGCAGATGGCACGGATGACACAGATGGTGTTGGGCGCTGCGCGCGGTGCTTTTGATTCGCGCGGAGGGCCGCGTGAGCCACATTGCGTCGAGCGCCCGCGACCTCCTGGTTGCAGCTACAATGCTTGCGAAAAGGGCGCTCCGCATTTTCATTGGCGGTTCTATCATGTCCACGACACTCACACTCGGCCATAGCCCGGATCCGGACGACGCGTTTATGTTTTATGCGCTCGCGGCGGACAAGATTCCCACGGGGCGGTGGCGTTTCGAACACATCCTCCAGGACATCCAGACCCTCAATGAGCGCGCCACGCGCGGCGAGCTCCACATCTCGGCGATCAGCATCCACGCGTATGCGAGTGTGCTCGATAAATACGCGCTGCTGCCCTGCGGCGCGAGCATGGGCGAAGGCTATGGGCCGATGCTCATCGTGAAGCGCGGGCGCGCGCTGCCGGATCTTTCCGATTTCGGCGCGATTCGCGACTGGCTGCAGCACCAGCGCGTGGCCATCCCGGGCCGGCTCACCAGCGCCTTCCTCGCGCTGAAGCTCTTCTTTCTCGGCGAGCCGATGCACACCGTGGTGCCGTTCGATCAGATTTTTCAATTCCTCGCCGACGGCAATGCGGACGTGGGGCTGATCATTCACGAGGGCCAGCTCACGTATGCGCGCGATGGGTTCGACCTGGTGCTCGATCTCGGCGCGTGGTGGCAGACGGAGACCGGCCTGCCGCTGCCGCTGGGCGGCAATGTGATCCGCAAGGATCTCGTGCCCGCGGACCGCTCGGAGGTTAACGCGATCCTGCGCGAGAGCATCCGCTATGGCCTGGAGCATCGGGCCGCCGGCGTGCAGCATGCGCTGCCGCTGGGCCGCGGGCTCGATGCCGGGCTGGCGGACAAGTTCATCGGGATGTACGTGAACGACCGCACGCTCGACTACGGCGAGGCGGGGCGGATGGCGATCCGGGAGTTCCTCGGGCGGGGGCATCGGCTGGGCTTTTTGCCGGCGCCGGTGGAGCTGGAGTTTGTGGAGTAGCGAAAGCCGCTCCCGCCGCGGCGCAGCAAGCTGCGCCCACCCACAGCGGCAGCGACTGCCGCAGTCCACGGCGGCGCTCTTGCTTTCGCGGGTTTTCCCGTGTCTCGTGCCGGCGTGAAAATCCTCCTGTTCGCGCTGCTCGTTTTCACCGCCAACCTTTCCGCGGCGGAGGTGAAACCGCTGTGGATCGCTTGCGGGCCGGAGGCGCTTTTGAAAGCGGTGGAGCCGCTGGCGGAGTTGCGGCGGAGCCAGGGGATGGACACCATCCTGTCCTCGGACTCGCCTGCGGATGCGATGATGGCGGCGAAGCGGCCCACGAATTTTCTGCTCATCGTGGGCGACGACGATCTCCGCGCGCCGGCGGATGCCGCCACTGCCACCTGGCGCGTGCCATCCGGCCGCCTGCCGTTTCACCGCTGGGATCCGAAGCACCGGGCGGAGTTTGCCTCGGACTTCGCGCTGGGCGGGCTTGATGCCGACGGCGTGCCGCGGGTCGCGGTGGGGCGGCTGCCGGTGCGCACGCCGGAGGAGGCGCAGCGCGTGGTGGCAAAAATTCTCGCGTGGGAGAAGCAGCCCGCGACGCGCGCGGACCTCGCGCTGCCGATGTGGGCGGGCGACCCGATGTACGATCCGAAGTTCACCGAGATGTTCATGGGGTTTTTCTTCGCGCAGATCGAAAAAAACGCGCCCGCGTGGCTGGAGCCGTGGATTCTGTGCGGCGATCCGAAACATGCGCTGTGCGGCTGGCCCGCGTCGCAGGCGCGGCTGTTCGATGAGCGCACGGCGCGGGGCGGATTGTTCATCGGCATGATGGGCCACGGCGGGCACGATCTGTTTTGCAGCATGCCGAGGCCGGGCGGCTACTACGGGTATTTCAATACCAACGCGCGGGTGCTGACGGACGGCCCGGTGCGCCCGCCGCAGCTCATCTTTGCATGCTCGTGCGGCGAATTCGACTATCCGCGCGGGCGCTGTCTCGCGGAGGAACTGCTCTTCGCGCCCGCCGGCCCGGTGCTCACGGTGGCGGCGACGATTGAATCGCATCCGCTCCCGAATTTTTACAGCGCCACCAATTTCCTGCGCCTGCTGCGCGATGCCGACGGCCCGCTGCGCTTCGGCACCCTCTGGCTGCAAACGCAGCGCAATATGCGGCATCGCACCGACTTTCTCATGGAGACGATGCTCAAAGGCGTGGAGGGTAACTACGGTGCCGCCATGGATCCGCAGGAGTTGAAGCAGGATCAGGCCACGCTCTACGCCATCCTCGGCGACCCCGCCACGCGCCTGCGCACCCCGCGCAAGCTTGTGGTGCAGATGGAAAAGACGGCGTCGGGATGGGCGTGGAACGTCACGCCTCCGCCCGGCGCGACCGGCACGACGAAGCTCACCGTGGAATACCGCGAACTCGAACCCGCCTTTGCCGAGCGCCCCGCCGAGATCGCGGAAGCGGCGGCGCGCGAGCTGTTCGCCAAAGCGAATGCCCTGCTGGCCTTTCATCCCCTCCCCTCGGAAGGCTGGCGCGGGCAAACGGAGAAAAAAGGGATCCTGCGGTTTGTGACGGAAGCGGGCGGGGAGATCTGGGTGGCGGGTGCAGAGCTGAAGTAAACTGCCAGACCTCACCGCACTACCGGGATTCGCCTGGCTCGCGCCCGTACTCTTCATCAACAACCAAAGAGACGTAACCCTGTTTTAAATCAAAGACCAGATGATAGAAACTGCGGTTTCCATCTTCATCGGAATCTCGAGTGATCAAAGCAATTTCCTTCGCCCCTTTGTGGACCGCTATTCCAGTGAGGCGATCTGGCAACCCATCGATGGTCAATTCACTGATCCACCCGCCGCTCCATTTATTCTCCTGGTTCTGGTAGCGTTGTTTGAAAGCCTCATAGAAATCGGTCAGTTCCTTTTCCGGCACAAGGAATGAGCCGAACCCAAAGTCGTGCGCACTGGCTGGCAAGGGCACGCCCGCGGCCCACTGGAAAAACTTCCGGACCTCCTGCTCCCGGCGGGTGGAGTCATGATATTGAACCCACCATCGGTAAAAAGCCTCTCCTTCCTCCGGAGCGGGCGGGGCGCCTTCCTTGATACTTAGCGCACGGAGAAAGTAGACCCCGTCCACGGAACCGCTGCGCCGTCTCTTTTTCTCCGTGGGTTTTGCTGCTAATGCGGACGTCAAAAAGGATTGCTGATCGCGGGTCCTTACGTCGCTTTCAGAGATGTCTTTTTTGGCTTCCGAGCGGGAGGAATTTTTATTGGTCGATGGAGCTTTCAAACCCCATGGAAACAACAATGGAAGCATCGCCAGCGCGGCGAGCGCGGCGACCAGCGCTACCAGTTTTGGACGGAGTTGCGGCTTCACGGTTATCGCAAGGATTGTAAATACTCCTCCTCAGCAGAATACGGAAGCCAAAGGGGAGATCTGGGTGGCGGGGGGCGTAAGTCGCCGCGGCGACGTCCGGGCGCTGGCATATTTGGTCTTGCAGCGCAATTGGCCGATCGGACAGGTGGCAGCGCCTTGACGTCTTTCAGGCCCCATGGCCCCTGGAGGATATCTAGTGAGGCTGCGTTGACCGTCTCGCGACCAGCCATGCCTACCGAACCGACCCGTCCATCCGCGCCCTCTCGTTTGCCTTTTGTTGCTTCCGTCCTCTCTTTGTTCTGACCCTGGAGCCTCTCGCACCTCAGCCTACCTACCGTCACCTCTATGCCATTCGTCGTTCGTCGTCCCCTCCCGCGCGTACTCTCGTCTTCTGTCGCTGCCTTGCTCGCGCTCGCGGGAGCAGCGGCGCAGGCGGATACTTTTAATTGGAACCTTCCCACCGGCGGCGGTTCCTGGATCACCGATGCGAACTGGAGCCCGCTGGTGCCGGGCGATTACCCGAAGGACGCGGGCGACATCGCGAATCTGACGGCCAACCTCACGGCGGCGGCGCCGATCACGCTGGATGGCGCCATCACGCTCGGGGCGCTCACCATTGGCGACACCAACAATTCGAACACGTACACGCTGAGCGATGGCACGGGCGGCTCGCTGACGTTCGATAATCTCGGTACCGCGGCCACGCTCACCGAAGCGGCCACGGGGCTCAACGACGTGATCTCCGCCACGATCAAGACCGTGGGCGATTTGAACATCGTGGATCTGAATACCGCGACCACCCGCACCTTCACGCTTTCCGGCGCGCTCACTTCCAGCGCCACGAGCGGCACGCAGCTTCTGACCTTTTCGCAGGCCAGCGCGAATGCGGCGGTGGTGCTCAGCGGGTCCGTGGGCGATGGCGCGACGGGTGGGAAAATCGCCATCACCAAAACGGGCTTGGGCACGCTCTCGCTGCGGAACACCATCGGCACCA
>FTAY01000060.1_pt1 | contig 20038 bp, 14 predicted proteins | sample 1639231 | NCBI WGS metagenome assembly FTAY01 (sample SAMEA3914864, study PRJEB12502) | metagenome | biome: forest; material: soil | place: USA | collected 2012-03-12 | depth 0.3 m
ATAAGTCGTAATCGTGTGCATAAAATGAAACCCGTAGAAGCCCGCCCCGCCCGTAGAAGCGGCTTCCAGCCGCTTGGCCCTGGCAGCCCCCGCCCCGAGCTTCTTGTTCCGCGTTTAGTATTCAGTTTTCGGCATTCAGTTCACGGGGCGTCCGCTGACTGAAAACTGAATGCTGGATCCTGAATACTAAGCTCGGGGCGGGGGCGCCCCGGCTCCCAGCATCACCGCCGCCGCGCACTCCCCCCCATTGGACGTTGAACGTTGGACGTCGGACGTTGAACGTTCGCGCCCCGCGCGTCGCTCTCCTCCGCAAAATTCGCAAACCGCGCCAACTCCCCATGAAACGTCAGCGGAAAATCAATCATGCTCTCCCCGCCGCGCTGCCACGGAATCTCCAGCGTCCGCTCATGCGGCCGATCCTCCTCCGGGCTTGAGACTTTCCACATCGCCGTCGCGTCCTGCTCCAGCGCGCGGCTCTGGCGCGTGGCCCCGTCGGCATTGAGCTGGCAGAGCACAATCATCGCGAGCTTCAGCTCCATCGACAGCCGCCGCAGCGTTCTCGACGCCGTGGCCACGCGCTCCTCCTGCGTCGCGTTGCGGCCCAGCGGCACATCGATCAGCTGCGCATAGTCCACCACGCAAAACGCCAGGTCCGGATACCGCGCCTTGTGCTGGCGCACGATGGCCGCGAGCTGCGGCAGATCGAACACATCATCGTAAATGGCCAGCGGCATCGCCGCCAGGCGCTCCGTCGCCCGCTGCAGCCGCGCCAGCTCCGCCTCGCTCAAGCCCTCGCTGTGATGCCGCGCGATCGGCAGCGCCGCCAGATTCGCCATCAGCCGGTCCACCACATTGTTGCGCGGCTCTTCCAGCGAGAAATACAGCCCCCGATGCCCCTGCTCGCACAAATTCGCCGTCAGCGTGATCGAGAAAATCGATTTGCCCGCCTTGCGCTCGCCCGAGACCAGCGGCATCGCGCCGAGATACAGCGGGCTGTGAAAATCGAGCTTCACCAGCCCCGTCTTCAGCACGTTGCGATTTACCTCGCCCGCCTGCATCCGCCGCACCTTGTCCATCGCCAGCTGCTTCATCGTCGGCGCCACCTTCACACTCGGCGCCGCGATCTCGCCCGCCCGCTGCATGATGGTCGAGAGCACCGCCATCGGCGCCGTCTCGGTCCCCAGGGCCGAGCTCCGCGCCTCATTCGCCAGCGCGATAATCTCCCGCCGCTGCCCATGCATCTCCAGCACCGCCAGATAATCCTTCACATACGCCGCCGAAGGCAGCAGCGCGCACAACTCCTGCAAATAAGCCGCCCCGCCCGCCGCCTCCAGCTGCGCCCCCAGCGCATCGCACAGCGTCACAAAATCCACCGCCTGGTTCTCCCGCCACAGCGCATTCATCTTCTGAAAGAGCAGCGCATGCGCCCCCAGATAAAAATGCCGCGCCTCAATCCGCCGCTCATCGCACAGCGCCCCCACCTCCTCCGGCGCAAGAAGAAACGAAGCCAGCACCGAGCGCTCCGCATCCCGGCTATGAGGTGGTAACTCGCGAGTGTTTTTTGGCATGAAAAATTAAGCCCGGAGAAGCGCCCTTCCAGGCGCTTTGTTCTGGCAGCGGCCGTCTTCACAAAAGCGGCAGGATGCCGCTTCTACGCGCCGTCAATGTGGCCTCACGCAGCCCTCCGCGTGATTTCGAAGCCCAGCGCGAAGCGCCACTTTTCGATTAGCGAGGATTAGTGAAGATTAGCGGTTTAAAAACGCGCGGTCTCTTACCGCTAATCCTCGCTAATCTCCGCTAATTGGATGTGTGGCGCTTCGCGCTTTGTTTTCCGAATCACGCGGAGGGCCGCGTGAGCCACCTTCGCGCTCCCACTTCGGAGCACATCGTAAATCCTAAATCCTAAATCATAAATCCCTACACCCGCTTCATCTTCCGCAACCGCGGCGCCGTCACCGTCCCATTTCGGCCAGCCGCGCGCTGGCTCTCGTAATTCCGCCAGCGCAGCGCAAACCCGCGCAAGGCCGCGCGCCAATCCGCCACCAGCAGCCCGGACTTATCCGTGTACCCGCCCGTGACATGACGCGGACGCGCCTCATGCTCATTCCACCACACCCGGCAAATCTCCTCCGGCACGCTCCCCTGCGGACTCCGCCCATAAGCAATCACCTCGATCTCGGTAGGCGTCCCCGCCGCGGCCGCCGCCCGTAGAAGCGGCATCCTGCCGCTTTCGCTCGACCGCGCACCACCCTGCTTCCCCGAGCCCGCCGCTTCTACCGGCGTCCCCGCTGCGGCCACCGCTCGTAGAAGCGGCATCCTGCCGCTTTCCACTGCCTCTCCCTCGGAACTCAGCGTCTTCCCGCCAGCGGCCCCATCTCCTTCCAAGCGGCTGGAAGCCGCTTCTACGGGCGCCGCCGCTCCATTCTGCTTCGCCCGCAACATCGCCGTCCGATGCCCGCCGATCCGTCCCGCCTCGCGCCGCGCATGCACCTCCACCTGGTGCCCGAGCGGATACCGCCACACGATCAAATCATCGCCCTCCCAAGTCAGCAGCAGCGGCGCCGCATGGATCTCCGGCTTCGTCACCCCGCACGTCTGCTGCCACTGCCGCGACCCCCAATCGCGCGCCCCCGCGATGCGCCCGCCATTCTCCTGCGCCGCGCACCAAATGCTCACACACAGCCACGTCGCCCGCGCCAGCGGCTTGCTGCCAATAAACTCCGGCGCATGCAAAATGTTCGTTTCAATATTCAGCCAGTTCATGTTTCGGGAAAAAGGAAAGGGAAGGGGTTGCTCTCGATTGGCGGGACGCCACATGGAGTGCGGTGGCAGAGCGAAGCGGCGACACCGCCTTTTGAATCGCTCGTCATCACATTAAATGTGAGGCCATCACTGGCGCTCACACTGGCAGTATCTTGCGGATCGCCGCCAATGCGCCTGACGCCAAAGGCGGTGTCGCCGCTCCGCTCTGCCACCGCACTCCACGGCGCCTACTCCGCAAACTCCACATCCTCCTCCTCGGGCGTCTCCCTCTCGGGCGGCCCGTTCTTCTTCTTGCCGCGAGCGCGCGCCCGCGCCCGGAGAATCAACTCCGTCTCCTCCCGCTGATGCGTCCGCTGCTCCCACGCCCGGAGCGCCGCGCGCAACAGCGCGACCGTCCCCGCCCGCGGAAGATTCGGATGCTCCGCCAGCCCAATCTCAACAAACTCAACCCCGTTTCGTTTCATAATGGTGATGTTTCGGTATACTCGTCTAAAAAAATCCCGCTTCCTCGCTTCCTCTTCCTCTGCCTCCGCCTCTGCCGCTCACTCTCACTCTCGCGGGAGTATTCAGTATCCAGTATTCAGTCCTGCCCCGGGCCCGCGGTGAATGAGCGGGCGAATACTCAATACTGAGTGAGAGTGAGCGGCAGAGGCCGAGGCAGGCCCGCCCACCGCAGCCAATCATCAATCGTAAATCCTGAATCATAAATTAGAGGGGGCCGTCCCCCGCGCGCCGCCGATGTCCCCCCTTCGGCGCGCGGGGGCTCTGCCTCCTCCCCTTTGTCACGCGGTCTGCTTGAGCGCCTGGAGCATCCAGGGCGCCGCGTGATCTTCCGCGGCGGCGCGGCCATAGTCCGGCCAGCGCTCCGTCGCCGCAGCATCCGCGAGTCGTGCCAGCCCAGCACGACAGGCCCTCCGGCCCACGCGAAGAAAACTCAACGGCTTGTCCTCGAACTTCAAAATTCCCGTCGCATACGGCGGCCGCGGCTCGATGCCCACCAGCCACAACGCCGCGCGCGGACGCCCCGCCCAGCGGAGCACATCCAGCGTCCACGCCGCGTGCAAATGCTCCCGGCGCCGCATCGCCTGCCGCAAAAATTCGCCGGGCTCCGCCGACGCGCACCACGTGAACGCCAGCACCGGCGCGCGCGGGTTCGACGGCACAAAGTCCGCCCGGCACTTCACCGGCTGGTCATCGTAGCGCGCGAACGCCGAGAGCGCCCACTCGCCATTCGTCAGATCCACGTCCTCCAGCGCCACGCGCGCCGCCACCACCATCGCCTCCAGCCGCCGCGCCTCGCGCTCGGTGAAAATCGCGCGCCCGCGCTGCTCCGCCTCCCATTCCTGGCACAGCCGCGCCCTCCGATTCCACGGCTTGCGCTCGTCCCCATACGTCGCCGGCTGCACGGAGTATTCCACGCGCCCGGTAAAGAGCAGCGCGAGAAACGCCGCGCGAAATTCGTGGCGATGGAGAGGGTCGTCCTCGCCGCCAGCGGCGACGCTCTCCGGCGCATCCAGCAGCGCCCGCGCATGCGCCAGGCTGCGGCCATCCACCGTCTTCAGCAGCGAGGCGTCGAGGCCAGGGCGCTGATCATAATCTGCCCACGAGAGCCCGGAGACGAGCCCCTCGCCGGAAGGCATCGGGCCTATAGGCCGTATCAGCCCTATCGCCGCCGCCGCGCTCTCGGGAGAGTCGCTGAGCTGAGGTAGGGACGCCGCGCCGCCGGCGTCCCTGATCATTGCCTTGCCAGATCGGGGGCCGCATGCCGGAGAGATCAGGGACGGCGCCGCCGTAGTCGGTGCCGCGGCTCGTAGAAGCGGCATCCTGCCGCTTTTGTGTGTCGCCCCGGCGCCGGTCTTGCTTGCGCCTCCGCGCAAGCGGCTGGAAGCCGCTTCTACGGGCGCCACGGCCTTCTTTCGGTTCATGTTTCGGATCATGGGTGTGGACGGTTTTTCGCCGGGTGGCGGTTTAAAGATTCTCCAGTTCTTCGAAGGCCGACGGCGCCACTTCAGCGGTCGGCGCGGCCATCGATTCACACTCGCAAATGCGCAGCGTCACGCCCTCGGCGAGCGCTTTCACCCAGTCGAACAGCGGCGCGCTGCCGGCTTCGCGGCGCCAGCCGTCGCGGCCAAAGAGCTGCGCCAGCCGCGGCAGCGCCGGACGCGTAAACACCAGCTCCCCCTGCAGCGGTCGCAGATACAGATACGGCGGCAGCACCGCCCCCGCCGCCGCCAGCCGCTGATGGAGCGCCTGCAGCCGATCGGCCGAATGCCGCACCCGGGCGACATCCTGGGAAAAGTGAGCGTTGAGAGAAGGTGGCGGTGGAGGCGGGAGGGTATTCATGTTTCGGTATGCTTGGTAAGTGCGAGATAAAGTGGCAGGGGATAGGGCCTATAGGCCCCATCGGGCTTATGCTTTCTGGCGAAGGGGCGCTCTCGCGGGCAGGTCCTGGGAGCGCCGCCGTTCCGGCGGCCTCTCCGCAGCGCGCAGCGCCATTCTTTGCCGCGCCACCCTTTGGAAAGTCGCGAAGCCGGGCGCCGCCGTGACGAGGCGCGTAGCGCGGTAAAGGGGAAGCCGCCCTGGAGGGCGGCGCTCCCAGGACCGCCCCGCGTCGACGGTCCCGATTCGGTAAGAGATCACGGGCCGGGAACGGAGAAACAACGGAAGCGCGGTCATAATTCGGTAGATAGTTTCTTGGGTTGGCCTTAGATCGCCAGCAAGCTGGCCAGGTCGCCAAAGCCGGCCTCGCGGAGGCGGCGGAGATTCTTCGGCTGCTTCACGTACTTGCGGCCCAGCATGGCCAGGAGCGAGCTGAAGGTATCGCCCTGTCGGCCTTCGGCGCGGTTGCGGTCGGCGAGAGCCTCGAGCGCGGCGGCCTCGGCGGGATTTTTGAAATACACCTTCGTGCGTTTCTCGCGATACGGGTCGGCCTGCTTCCTCGCTTCCGCCGCGACCTCGGGGGTCTTGCTATCCATCATGGCCCCATTGTGGCCCAAGTGGGGCCATTTTGCCACCCTTTTCCCCGCACGTTGCGAATATTGTTTACTCCAATCAGTTTTTGGGGCCACAATCGCGCCATGAAACGCAAAGCCCATGTTTCTTTTCCGCCCCCGATTCACGATGCCCTGACCGTCCTGGCCGAGCTCGAGGGCCTCACGTTGAGCGAGCTCATTGTCGAGCTGGGCCGGCGCAAGCTCGCCGAAAAGGGCATCGTCGTCGAGGCCGACGGCGACCAGATTCGCCGCGCCCTCGAGCGCCGCAGCGGAAGCAGCACCGGCCACGGCAGCGGCCGCAGTGGCGCCGGGGCGAAGAAGTGATTTCGCTTTCCTTTTCATGACACGGCCATGTTCCCACGTTTAACCTCCCGCGGCAATCGACCAGCCCGCAGCACTCCGCCGCAGCGTGTTGCACAATTCATCTTCGCCTGTGAATAAGTCCTCCGAGCCCAAGCCCCGCAAGAAATTCACCCTCAAGCCCTGGCGCGCCACCGCGAATATCCCGGGCGAAATGCGCGAGATCATCGAGGAGCGCATCGCGCAACTGCGCTATGACGGCGTCGCCGAATACCTGCTCTCCGTCGTGGTCTACGATCTCTACTGCGGCCGCGAGCACCTGCTCACCGGCCCGCTGATGCGCGAGCCCAAATACATCCGCGAAGCCGTGCTGATGGAGCTGCTCGACGATGTGAAGAGCGGCGCGAATGAGGGGAAGAAACCGGGCGGATGGTTTGAGCACCGGATCAAGGAGCTGGTGGATCAGGCGCGGAAGGCGAAGTAGCGGGCGCGCTCCACGCGAACGTCCCACTCGGCCCGGAGCTCGTGGCCGAAGGGCGACGCCCAACGCTGAACGTCCGACGTCCAACGTCCGACGTCCAACGTCCAACGTCCAACGTCCAACGTCCAACGTCCAACGTCCAACGTCCATCGGCGCAAGCGACGGGCGGGCGCTCGTAGACGCGCCTTCCAGGCGCGTTTGAGCTGCGCGAAAGCGGCTGGAAGCCGCTTCTACATGGCGCGTGTGAGATGCATGAAAGCGGCTGGAAGCCGCTTCTACGGGCGGCGTGTGAAACGTCGCTTGCGTCAAGGAGCAGGGGCGCCCTCGCCCCGTGGTTCGTCACGAAGCTCGGGCCGGAGGCGGCCCTTCTCGTTGATGGTGGGCGGGCGGGCGGTGGCTCTCGCGGCCTTCATTTGACATCCTCGGGTGGAATCGGCATGGGTCCGCGGACGATGACAAAGTGGTCCCCGTATTTCATCTCGGCTGCGACGCTGGGCCTTGGGTGGATGCTTGCTGTCTGGGCCGGGCCGAGTGCCGCGGGCCCGGCGGGAGCGTCCGGCCCGCGCTCGGCGCCGCAGCAGGTTTCGGCGCCGGTTTCCCCGGGCGGCAATGGCTCTTCGCAATTTGAGACGGCGGGGCTCGCGGCGTACCAGCGGGCGAGCGAGCGCCTGGCGAAACAGAAGGCGCCGGCGGCGGTCTCGGAGACGATTTTTAGCGAGCTGGAAAAGCTGACGCCCCGCGAAGTGGGCGCGGCGGCGCGCGCGGCCTTTGCGGCGCAGGATCCGCAGGCCGCGTTGTTCCTCGGGTACTGGGCCGAGGTGGACCCGGAGGGCGCGGTGGCGTGGCTGGATACGGTGCCGGAAAATGAGCGGCGCACGGCGTCGGGGCCGATCGTGGATTTGTGGGTGAAGCGCGATCCGGAGGCGTTTTTGCATTGGTTCGAGACGCTGCCGCCGGGGCGGCAGAAATCGTTTTTCCGCACGCTGGGCAGCCCGGCTTTCCGGCAGGCCACGAAGGGCACTTCGCCCGAGCGCGTGCTGAAGGCGCTGCTCACCGCGCCGGAGCAGCCCACGTATCACACCGATATTTACGCCAAGATTTTCGACGAATGGGCGCAGCGCGATCCGGCCGCCGCGGGCGCCGCCGCGCTGGCGCTCACGCGGGCGCAGGACCGCACGGATGCCGTGGGCGCGGTGGCCGCCGCGTGGTCGGCGAAGGATGCCAACGCCGCGTTCAAATGGATGCAGGGCCTCAAGGACCAGGAATTGGCTTCCGCGACGCTGAAGACGTACACGGAGGCGATGGTGGACAAGGACCCGAAGGCGGCGCTGGAAATGGTGGCCGACCTGCCGCTGACCACGGCGAATCGCGACGTGATGAAATCGGCGGTCTTCAAATGGACGATGCGCGATCCGCAGGCGGCCATCGCGTGGGTGGCGGACTTCAAGGAATCCGCCGAGCGGCGCGAGCTGCTCTACTATGCCCTGCAAATGCTGTCCTCGTCCAAGCCGGAGCTCGCGATGCAGCTGCTGCCGAAGTACGCGGATCAGATCGACTATGCCGGTGCGATCTTCGGCGGTCTGGCCGATCGGGTGCGCGCGACGAAAGGCGTGGCGGGGCTGGAGGAACTGGCGAAGCAAGTCCCGGCGGATCAAGTGGACTGGTTTTGGAGCAGCAGCCTGGAGCACTGGGTGCAGCAGGATTCCGCGGGAGCGCAGGCGTGGCTCGGCACGCTGCCGGAAGGGCCGCGGCGCCAGGGCCTGACGCGGACCATGGCCACGCAGATGGCGGCGCGCGGGCTGCCCTCGGCGATCGAGTGGGCGAACAATTTGCCGAACACCGAGAGCAACCGGCCCGCCGTGGTGCAGGTGGCGCGGGCGGCGTTTCGCAAAGGCGCGGGCGGGGTGAAGATCGCGAAGCGCGTGCTGGAGCCGGCGGAGCTTTCCTCCACGGTGGAAGGCTGGCTCTACGAGGCGCTCGGTGACGGCATGCCGCCGCAGGCGCTGTCCAATTATCTCAGCCGCGATGAAGCGCTCACGCCCGAGGCGAAGCAGCGCCTGAACGAACGCGCGCAAAAGAAAAATTCCCAATGAACGCCCGCTGGCTGCTGCTCATTTTTACCCTCGCGCTCGGCTTCGCCATTCCCACGCTGCTGCGGAAGGACGCGCCCTCGTCAGCGGCGACTCCGTCGTCTGCGGATGCGCAGAAATCCAGCGCGGCGCCCGGTGCGTCGTCGTCGCCCGGCGCTCCCGCAGCGCCCGCGGGTGCGAAGCACGCCTACGATTTCGCGGCGCTCTCCGCGACGGGTGCGTATCCCAGCCAGCTGCATCGCCAGGCGGCGGCGGCCCGGTATTTTCAATCGCTGGATCCGGCGGAATTTCCCCGCGCCTTTGCGGATCTGAAAGATCGTCCGATGGACGAGCAGGGATATTTGCGGCAGCTTTTTTCGGCGTGGGCGTCGATCGCGCCCGCGGAAGCGCTGCACTACGCGCAGACACTCACGGGGCCGGTGCGCAGCGGAGCGATTTATTCCCTTTTCACCGTGTGGGCGGCGGAGCATCCGGAGGAAGCGGCGAAGGCGAAAGCGGCGCTCTCCAGCGAGGAGCAGCAGCCGGCCGATTCCGCGCTGCAGGGGCTGAAACGCTATGCAGAACGGCTGGAGCCGCCGAAGATTTCCGGGCGCGACGCGTTTTGGAAAAGCGTCACCATGCGCGCCGATGGGATCGGCGGGTGGGGCGGCGACACGAAGCCCGCCTTCCAGCGCTGGCTGCGCGAGGATCTCGCGGGCGCGGCGAAGGAAGTGAGCGGCTCCGCGATCGTCAACAATGGCGGCGACTTCACCGGGATGATCTACGAGGCTCTGCTGCAAAAGGATCCCGTGGAGGCTAAAAAATTTCTCGATGGCCTCACGCCCCACGCGCGCCAGGAGCTGGCGCTGAAGCGGCTGCCCACGCTGGCGCGGCAGGACTTCGCCGCCGCCCGCAGTCTCGCGGAGAGCGCGCCCACGCCGGCCGCGCGCGCGGAGCTGCTGGGCAAGCTGGGCGACGCGGTGTTTGAATCGAACCCCGAGGCCGCCATCAATCTACTGAAGACGATGCCCGAGGATTTGCGGCAGGCGAGTTACCCGAAGCACCTCGTGTGGCAATGGCTCCAGACCGAGCCCGAGCGCGCGGCGGAATGGCTGCTGGCCGATCCCGCCTTCGTCTCCAAGCTGGAGGCGCACGAGGACGGCGCGTTTTTCCAAAACGAATACGTCCTGAAACCGTGGGTCGAAAAAGATCCCGCGGCCGCCGCGAACTTCGCCGCGCGCCTGCCGCAGGCCGAGCTGCCGCATGTGATGTACGCCGTGGGCCAAATCTGGATGCAGCACGACCCGGCGGGCGCCCTGCGCTGGGCCGCCGCGCAGCCCGCGGATTCACCGCCGCAGGTGAATGCGCTGCGCGAGTTCAGTTTCTGGTGGTCGAAAAAAGATCCGAAGGCCGCCACCGCCTTTGCCACCGCGCTCCCGCCGGGCGAGGGCAAATCCGGCGCCGCCGTGGGCCTCACCTATGGCCTCTTCGACACCGACGCCGATGCCGCGCTGGGCTGGGTGCGTACGGTCCCCGCCGACCGGCAGCCGCAGTTGCTCCAGCGCGCGTGGAACAAGTGGCAATCGGAAAACCCCACCGCCGCCGAGCGCTGGCGGGATGGGAGCGCGCAGTTGACCGCGGAAGAGCGCGGGACGCTCGGAAGGTGAGGCGGGTGGAGCGGTGCGCGAAAGCGGCTGCAAGCCTCGTAGACGCGCCTTCCAGGCGCGTTTGAGATGCACGAAAGCGGCTGGAAGCCGCTTCTACGAGCGGTTCGGAATGTGGTGGCAGTTTGTTGTCCCTGGGTTTGGGAGGGCGGCGCCTATCTTAAGGGAACGGCATTGACACTTTGCCTCAACCAAGACTAACAGCCCGACCTATGCGCAACTACGGTCCCCTAGTGTGCTTGATCCTGCTCCTCGTCGTGATCCCCGGTGGTTTGCTCCAAGCCAAACCGAAGGCGAATGAACCGAAGAAGACCGAAGCGAAGAAGACCGAAGCGAAGACGGCGGAGCCGAAATTGAATCAAAGTGGGGATTCCTTCCCCGCGGAGGACTACGTTGCGGAATGCGTGGCGCAGGGCAGGATTGCCGATTTGAGCGGTCGCCCGCGGCGCCAGGATCGCCGGCTCCGGGCGAATTTTTTGGGCAACTTTCTGCGGGAGACGGCGGCGAACGCCCCGCCCGGAGGGATCGGCTGGTTTGAACTCCGGGGCGCGATCATCGATGACGGCGTGGTGGAGCTCGACGCGCTGCATTTCCCCGGGGGGCTCGGGTTCACGGACTGCAAATTCCGGCACGGATTGAATCTCGATTTCGCGGAGGTGGAGGGCGAGTTCGTATTGGATCGCTGCGATTTCGGCGGCCTGCGTTTGCGAGGGGCCGAGCTCCGGCGAAGTTTTTGCCTCACCGCGTGCCGCCTTCCGGTCGTCAAAAAATTTCAGGACGCGGCCGATCTTCGGGATCTGCACGTGGGCCAGGATTTCATGATCACCGATTGTGCCGGGGGATGGGGGGCTGACTTTGCTCACATCGATGGCGACGTCACGATGTCGAATTGCGATTTCCGCGGCATGCTGGTTCTCCGCGGGGCGCAGATCAAAAAGTCGCTCCTCATCAAATCCTGCGAAGTGACGAACCTGCTCGACTTTGCGGATTTCCGCGAGATGCACGTGGGCCAGGATGTGCAAGTGGAGGCGTGCTTCGACTCCGGGGCGTTCTTTTCCGATGTGGTGATCGGCGGGACTGCGCAGATGGGCAGCTACTTCTCGCAAGGGCTCAATTTCGATGGGGCTTCCATCCACTCCGCCCTCGATCTCACGGGCAGCTTTTTTCCCGAGTTGAGGGCGCACCTTTTCTGCTCGGCCGTGGAGGTTCACGGTTTGGTGAATTTAAGCGGCGTGACTTTTCATGGCGGCGTCGATTTTGCGTGGGCCAATCTCCCCGGCGGGCTTCTCGCTGACGGCGCTGCCTTTCTCGGGAACACGATCCCCGGGTTCAAAGTCGATGGCTTCAGCATCACGATGCAGGATGCCGCCGTTTCCACCATCAGTCTCCGTGGCGCAAGATTCGAGGGAGGAGCGGATTTTGCGCGGCTGCATGCCACGAACAACGTGTCTTTTGAGCGCGCGGCTTTTCTGTGTCCGGAGAATCTCGTGGATCTGAGCTTCGTTCATATCGACGGAGATTTGAGCCTGCGGGGAGCGCAAATTTATTCCCGGCTGGATCTGGCCCGTTGCGTGGTGGGGCAAGGTCTCACGCTGGCCGAGAGCGACGTCATCAGCCTCCCGGCGGTGGTGCTGGACGTGCAGGGCCTGGTGCTGGAGACGTCGGTGCTTTCCCCGCACCTCCTCGCGTGGTGGGGGGCATTTTTCGACTACGACGTCGCGCGGATGCAAACCGCCGCGTGGAACCTGCGGCCGTATACGCCCCGCATGTTGACGTGGGATTTCAATCTCTACCAAGCCGCGGTGAAGGGCGACCTCGTCCTGGAAAAAGCACGCTTCTGGGGCAGTGCCAGCTTTCACCACCTTTCCGTCGAACGCCATGTGAGGGCCGACGAACTGCAGGTCTTTGGCGCTTCCATAGTGGACTTGAGCCGGGTCTCTTGTGCGGGCGAATTTCGGCTCCAGGAGGGGAAGCTCTGCGGACGATTCGATCTTTCGCATTTGAAAGTGACCGGGGATCTCCAGCTCGACGACACCCACCTTTTCAGCCTGGGCTCCTATTTCAGTCTCGCTCACGCGGCCGTCCAAGGCGACGTGCTGGCCGGTGGGACGCAGTTTGAGTGCCCGGTCAGTTTTTCAGCCTGCGAAGTGGCAGGCAACTTTGACGCCTATAAAATCAAAACCATCGGCCCGGCGGTCCTGAGCCTGGAAATGAGTAGCATCAAGGGCGATCTGCGGATCGACGAGGGGGACTTCGGCGGACCGGTCTACGGCCCGGGGCTGAAAGTGGGTCGCACGTTGAATTGTGTGAAAGCGACTTTTCGGAAGGGGGCTGATTTTCGGGCGATCGACGTGGGCGAAAGTTTTTGGGCCGAGGAGGCGAAATTTCTAGAAAATGGCGTCAATCTCGACACCACCACTATTCAGGGCGCGCTCGGTTTTAAAAAAACGACTTTCGCCGGCGACGTCTCCTTTGCAAATGGCAAAGCCTCGCGGCTGATATTCACGGATCTGCAGTGCGCGGGCCCGGACGGGCAGCTCGGCAAATTGGATTTTTCCGACGTCACGTATCAATCGCTGGAGGTGAAGGGGACCTCCGGGCCGATTTGCAATGCGCTCGATTTTCTGGCGCGCGCGGATTTTTCGCGGAGCAACTACGTGGCGCTGGAGGAGAACTTGAAAAAATCGGGCGACACCGAGACGGCCAAGGCGGTGTACCTCGCGGGCCAGCGGCGGGCGCGGGCGGAGCGCGCAAAGGGCAGCGGGATTTTGCTGCACACGGGGCTGTGGCTGGAGTGGTTCTTCGACATCTCCGTGAGCTACGGGCGCGACTGGGAACTGCTCATCCTCTATGCGTTTGGAGTGTGGCTGATGGGGGTGTTGATCTTTGATCGAGAACACATGCGGCCGGCGGATCCGTCGGCGGGGTGGCCGTACAGCCGGCTCTGGTACAGTGCGGCGCTGCTCATGCCGCTGGCCACCCTGCGCATCACGTCGGATTGGCTGCCCAAGACTTCCGGCAAGGCCGGCCACGCGCGCTGGCACTATGCGATGATCCACCAATACGCCGGCTGGTTCCTGCTCACGCTGACGGTGGCGGCGTTCGTGGCGGCGTTTACGAAGTAGCGGTGCGCATTCGTAGACGCGCCTTCCCGGCGCGTTTGAGCTGCACGAAAGCGGCTGGAAGCCGCTTCTACGGGCAGTGTGCGAAGCTCCGCTGGCGTCAAGGAGAAGGGGCGCCCTCGCCCCGTGTTTCGTACGAAGCTTGTGCCCCGGGGGCGGCCCGGCTCCGTGATGGTTGCATTCGTAGACGCGCCTTCCCGGCGCGTTTGAGTTGCGCGAAAGCGGCTGGAAGCCGCTTCTACGGGCGGCGTGCGAAACTCCGCCGGCGTCAAGGAGAAGGGGCGCCCTCGCCCCGTGGTTCGTACGAAGCTCGTGCCCCGGGGGCGGCCCGGCTCCGTGATGGTTGCATTCGTAGACGCGCCTTCCCGGCGCGTTTGAGCTGCACGAAAGCGGCTGGAAGCCGCTTCTACGGGCGGCGTGCGAAGCTCCGCCGGCGTCAAGGAGAAGGGGCGCCCTCGCCCCGTGGTTCGGGGATAAAACATGAAGCTCGGGCCGGCTCCTGGGTGAAATGAAATTAGCGAGGATGAGCGAGGATGAGCGGTTCCACCCAAGGTGCGGTTGTCCTTGAACCGCTAATCCTCGCTCATCTCCGCTAATTTTTTGAAGGACAAAGCAGTGCAGGAACATGGGACGCTGCTCGTAGACGCGCCTTCCAGGCGCGTTTGAGTTGCGAGCAAGCGGCTGGAAGCTGCTTCTACGAGCGGCGCGCGAAGTGTCGCTGGCGAGTTGGACGTTGCCCTTTGGTCACGAGCTCAGGGCCGAGTGGGACGTTTGCGCGTCTATGTGAGTCGGCTCATGGGATGGATGGGGCGGATGGATTTTTGGCCTGGCGCTGGAGGTGTTCGAGAAATTCCTGCGCCTGCGCTTCCAGCCGCGCTTCGTGGAGGTCGAGCAGGCATTCAATCGGATCTGCCCAGGCGATGGTGCCGCGGGCCGCCTTGGCTTCCCACGACGGCAAAGACTCCCGCACCACCGAACTCGCGGGCGCTTCTTTTTCAAAAAAGCTCCGCGGCCGATACAGCCGGTGCAGCACCACCTGCGGAGATTCGCCGCGCTCGGCACGTTGCAGCGCGGGATCGAGCCGGCGGAGAAAAGCGGGCGCTGCTCCGCGTTCACCACGTTCGCTGCGGGTGTCCGGCGGTTCCAGATGGATGACCAGATCCAGCCGCGCCGTGCCGATGAGATCCAGCCCCGGACAATAGTGCCGGGCGCCCGGGACGCCGCTCACGGCGATATCCTCGCGCTGCAGTTCGCTCAGGCGATCCTGCAGGATTTCCAGAGGCCGCGCCCGCCCGCCGCGCACCACATAGCCTTCCGTGCCGCGTTCGCGCTCGGCCTGCGCCACGAGTTGGAACCATGGATCGCGGGGAAAAGAGTGCAGCTCCACACGGCGATCCGAGTGCCGCCGCAGCCACGGCTCCAGCCGCTCCAGCGCCGCCGCGATGGTGGGGTAGGTGAAGCCGGTTTCCTCGCCCAGCTGCTTGGAAGTGAGCGGCCCCGAGCGCCGGCACCAGTGAATGAGAAGCACGCGGAGGATATCGAAGAAGGCCTCGGTGGGCCGGCGGCGGCGGACCTTGGCCATCATCCCGCGCTCGTGATTCACCACGGCATCGAGCTGCGCGCTTTCCTCCGGGCGCAAGCTGCCGAAGACGCGATCCGCCGCGCCTTCGCGGCGGACGACAATGACAAGCCGCTCCAAAATCTCCGGGCGCAGCACCGCCTGGAGGGTCTGCCATTCGTCCGCGATCCATTCGTTGGAAAAGGACGGCTCATTGAGGATGAAGATCACGCGCCACTGCTGGTCCGCCGCGACGGCCCGGGCGGAGAGCATCAAGCTTCCGTGAAAGCGGTCGGCCCGCGCTTCGGTCTTCACTTCAAAGAGCGTGGTGCCGAGCACGGCATCCGGATGGAGGCCGAGTTGGGGGAGATATTCATCGAATCGGATCTCTGGCACAGGATTAAAATGGCACTTTCAAATTAAAGTGGCAAGTTAATTTAAAAGCGGGAGTTTAATTTTCTTCAATCGTGTCGGCAAGAGGGGTCTCGATCGGCTATATTGCTTTTTATGAGGGGGTTGTGGAGCTCAAAGGACGCGCGCGTGATGCTTGCGTCAAGGAGAAGGGCCGCCCTCGGCCCGAGGTTCGTGCCGGGTGCGTACGAAACACGGGGCGAGGGCACCTCTGCTCCTTGATGGCGGGCGGACGCACAAGGCGGCTCGTAGACGCGCCTTCCAGGCGCGTTTGAGTTGCACGAAAGCGGCTGGAAGCCGCTTCTACCAGGCAGGCCGCCGTCTGCTACTTCACCGCTTTCCCATCGATCCCGATGACCACTTCCTTCGCGCCGGCTTCCACGGGGGTGGTGGTTTCGCGGCCGCCAGGCCAGCGGACCCACACGGCGCTGGGCGTGTGGGGGCCGAGGCCCATCACGAGGGTGTGGCTATCCTGGCTCCAGTAGCCGCCGCCGGAGCGGATTTCTTTCACGGGGCCGCGGAGTTCGGGGGCTGGGGCTGGGGCTTTGTCCTTGGCGAAAATCACGCGCACCTGGGCGCCGATGCCGTCGCGGTTGCCGTCGGCGCCGGCGAGGCGGATGCGGAGGCCGGGCTTGGCGCGGTCGTTGTGGAAAAGGTGCGTCTTCCAGCCGTTCTGGCCCACGAGCAAATCCGCGCGGCCATCGCGATCGAAGTCGCCGGTGGCGGCGCCGCGGCCGTCGCCGTAGGCCGCGATGCCGCTGAATTGGCCGGCCATCGGCGTGAGCTCGCCTTTGCCGTCGCCGAGCAGCAGCAGCGAGCGGCCGCCGTCCATGCGCGGGGTCTCGATTTGCGCGGCGGCGAAATTGTCGGCGATGAACACGTCCTCGTGGCCGTCGCCGTCGAAGTCCTGCACCACGCAGCCGAAGGCGGGGGCGACTTGCGCGGTGATGGGCAGGCTGCGGCGCTCGAAGTGATCGCCGCGGTTGAGGAAAATGGAGCTGTCGAGCATCGTCGCGCGCACGCTCGGCGCGTCGTCGAGCTTGTCGCGGTAGAGTTCTTTCAGGCCGCTGCCGCCATATTGCGTGTAGGTCGGCGCGACGGTTTTGATGAAAGGCATCGCGCGCGAGCTGCAGGAGAGGCCGCGCTCGGGCACGAGCTTGTTCATCTGGTGATCGAAATGCGCCTCCACGATCTGCGTGACGCCGTCGCCGTTAAAGTCGCCGTAATACGCGAGCAGCGGATGCGTGGAGTCGTAGTGATGCTCGTATTTCGAATTGCGCCCCCAGTTCGTCACCACGAGATCGAGCCGCCCGTCGCCGTCGAGATCGCCCGCGGTGATGCCGTTCCACCAGCCGGAATCCTTGGCCAGGCCAAGGCTCGCGGTCGCATCGGTGAAATGGCCCTGGCCGTCATTCAGCAGCACGCGCACCAGGCCCCATTCCATCGCCAGCGCCAGATCCGGCCAGCCGTCGCCGTTCAGATCCGCAAAGACGGCGTCGGAAACCAGGCCGAGTTTTTCGTTCTCGTGGTTGAATTTTTCGTCGGCCACGAAGCTGCCGTCGGGCTCGCCGAGGTAGAGGCGCGAGGCCGCGGGCGCGGGATATTTTCCCGGGATGCTGCGCCCGCCGAGGAAGACGTCGAGCCGCCCGTCGCCGTTCGCGTCGCCGAGGCACACCGGCCCCACGTGGCTTTCCCACGCCGCGATGCCGGGTGCGTCGGCGCCTTTGCCGCCGGTCAGCACCGTCACGCCGAGCGCGTCGCCCACGGCCTTGCCGTCTTCAAAATTCGAGAGCCCCGTGAGCACGCGCACCACGCCGGCCTTCGGCGAAAAGGTCACGATGCCCGTCTGGTCGCGCGGCGTCTCTTTGCCGAGCTGGGTTTCCTTGACGTCCACCGCGCCTTTCGCCGCGCGGAAGCTCAGCACGCCCGCGCCGCCGCCCGCGCCGGAGCCCACCAGCAGCTCGTCCTGGCCGTCGTCATTGATGTCCGCAAAGGCCACGCCGGGGCCGCCCTGGCTGAGCCGGTTTGGCAGCAGCGACTGCCGCTGAAAATCGTCGAACGCATTCTCGTGGTGCGTGTGCTGGAGGCGGCTCGTGATGTCGCTGAAAAGCCGCTGCGGCCGCAGGCTCTCGTCCGCCGGCCCGGGCGCGCTCGTGGTCTCCGCGATCGTGTATTTCCGGTTCGCCTGCACATTCTGCACCTGCGAAAATTTCCCGCTGCGCCAGCGCACCTCCAGCACCATCTTTTCCTCGCTCGAGGCAAAGCACACCGACGTCCCGCACCCGCTCCCATAGCGCCCGCCCGCGATGACCTCCTGCGTTTGATTAAACGGCTGCGACTTCAGCGTCACTAGCGCGCCGATGCCCTGCGGGTTCGGCGCCGCGCCCACCAGCTCCACGGCCACGCGCGGCTCGGAGCCTTCGTTGCGGTAAATCCCCGCGGGCTCGTAAAGATTGTTCACCACCAGATCGAGATCGCCGTCGCCATCGAGGTCCGCGAGCGCGATGCCGTGGTGCACGCCGAGCGCGCCCGTGCCCCAATCCACTTCCTCAAACGTCAGGTCGCCCTTGTTGTGAAAGGCCACGATCGGCGTGTCCAGGCGCGGCCGCAGCTTCGCCATCGCCAGCAGTTCCGCGCTGAATTTGTCCTGCTTGGAAAGGTCGGGCCCATTGGGAAGGTGCAGCGTTTTCGAGATCAGTTGATCCTCTTTTTTCAGCGCCGCGATCTCATTGGAAGTGTCCGCGTCCTGCACGTCGCGCGCGTTCCCGCTGGAGATCAGCAGGTCCGGCATGCCGTCCAGATCCACGTCCACAAAGAGCGGCTGCCAGCTCCACTCGCTCGCATGCACGCCCGCGAGATAGGCCACCTCGGCCCACGTGTTGTCGCCGCGGTTGAGATACAGCGTATTGCGCATCACCTGCGGGCGCGTCTCCACCTGGCCGATGGCGACGGGCGTGGGCTTCATCGCGCCCATCTGCTGCTTGCGGCGCTGGTGTTCGCGGCTGAGCATATCCACCGCCATGAAGTCCACGTAGCCGTCGCGGTTCACGTCGGCAAAATCCACGCCCATCGAGCTCGCGCACGAGTTGCGCATCGCCAGCCGCGGCACCTCGCGGAAGTGGCCCTTGCCGTCGTTGAAATAGAAACGATCGGGCGTCCAATAATCGTTGCACACGTACAGGTCCGGCGCGCCGTCGCCGTTCGCATCGTGGAAAATCGCGCACAGCCCCCAGTCCAGCGGCGGGCCGGTTAACTTCTTTCCGTCGGCGTCAAGAAATGTCCCGTCCGTCCACGACGCCGCGGTGAAGTGCCCCTTGCCGTCATTGAGATAGAGCGTGTCCGGCTCGCCGTATTCCTGCAGCGCGCCATTCGCATCGATCACGAAACGATCCTGCTTCTCCGGCGGGATCACGAGGTTGCCCTTCTCGTCCTTCGCCAGCGTCAGCTCCGCGGAATCGCGATAGTCCTGCACGCGATGCGTGGCCACGTAGAGATCGAGATCGCCATCGCCATCGATGTCCGCCAGCGCCAGGCTCATCACCGAGAATTTCGACGCGAGCTGCACGCGATCGGCACTGAACTTTCCTGCACCTTCATTGTGGAAAATGGTCACGCCCTCGCCCATCACGGACACCAGCAGATCCAGTTTCCCGTCGCCATCCACGTCGGCAAACGTCGCCGCGCGCGCCGCGCCTTTCACCTGCACGCCAGCCTTGGCCGTGACATCCTCAAATTTCCAATTGCCCAAATTGCGGTAAAGCTGGCTGCCGCCTTCGAGCGAGCAAAAGAAGAGATCGATTTTCCCGTCCCCGTCGAAATCCCCCAGCGCCACGCCCGAGCCATTATAGAGATTACGGTTCTTCGCGCCCGCTTCGTCGGCGAGGGTATTGCGAAACGTCACGCCCGTTTGCGCGGGCATGAGGAGCTTGAAGCCGGGCTTGTGTCCCGCGGGAAAGGTGAGGGGAGTGGCGGCATCCTGCTTGCTCGTAGAAGCGGCATCCTGCCGCTTCGGCGCGGCGATGGCCGACGCAAATAAGAGGGCGGCTGCGAAAAGTCGGGACGCCATTTGGAGTGCGGTGGCAGAGCGCAGCGTCGACACCGCTTTGGATGCGGGGAGGGATTTCGGGCCGGCGGAGGGGAGAGACTCACGACCAACGGATGCGGTACGCAGTATTTCGAAAGCGTCTCCTCTCCTCCCGCCCAAGCCCGCTCCGCCATCCAAAGCGGTGTCGCCGCTGCGCTTTGCCAGGCGCCTCCGCGCCTGCCCTGCGGGTTCGCCTGGCGGCGAAGCTTTCTCGTTCCACTCGAATGCCACCGCACTCCAAAGGGCGTCCCGCGGTTTGGGAATCTCTTCCGCGAGGACAGAATTTATGCCGCGATGGATATCGGTACGGCCGAGTGGAGAGGCAACGTCTTGCATAGGTTCGGGAAGGGTGGTGGCCATGGAAGCCTCGCTGCACTTTTCGGCAAATGTCAAAGAATTGCGAAAAAAATTCGTCCGAATTGTAACAAAAAGATTTGACGGCAGAATTTAAACGCCGTTATTCCCCGTCATAACGTAGTAGTTTTCCCATCTCCCTGCCTCAGAACGACTCCTACCAGTTCTTTGATCGCCGGTCCTAGCCCGGCGGTGATTTCCTCGCCGGCCCGTCCAGCAACCGGTGAGTTTTTCCACCC
>FTAY01000036.1_pt1 | contig 19891 bp, 16 predicted proteins | sample 1639231 | NCBI WGS metagenome assembly FTAY01 (sample SAMEA3914864, study PRJEB12502) | metagenome | biome: forest; material: soil | place: USA | collected 2012-03-12 | depth 0.3 m
ACCGCAGATACCGCAGATACCGCAGATGACGCAGATGCGGGGAGGCGGCGCCACCGGCCGTTTCGAATGTCTCTCCGCGATTTCCGCGTTCTCCGCGTCTTCCGCGGTAAGATTGCCGCGGAGAACGCGGAGAACGCGGAGGGCGCGGAGGGCGCGGAGGGCGCGGGATCAATTAGCGGAGATGAGCGAGGATTAGTGGTTCGGAGACGTGCGTTTTCTTACCGCTAATTTTCGCTAATCTTCGCTAATTCATTTCCGAGGCGTGGCGCTGCGCGCTCTGCTTTTCAAATCACGCGGGGGCCGCGTGAGCCACATTCACGCTTCGCAGGGATGCGGACTCAGACCGTGGTCTGGTCGATCCTTCGGCTAGCGGGAAAGCGGTGTGGCGCTTCGCTTCCCACCGCAGTCCAAAAAAGGGCCTTACGCTTCGGTTTTGCGGCCCATGCTGAGGATGAGCTCGCCGAGGCGGGTGCGCAGGTTTTCGATGCCTTCGCCGTGGTCGGCGCTGATGGGGAAGACTTCGGTTTTTTTGTAGCGCGTTTTGAATTGCTTGAGCTTCGCCTTGGCCTCTTCGAGGTCCATTTTGTTGGCGACGATGATCCACGGGCGCTCGCTCAAAGTGGGGTCGTAGAGGTCGAGCTCTTTGCGGAGTTTTTGCAGGTCTTCGATGGGCTCGCGGCCTTCGCTGCCGGCCATGTCGAGGACGAAGACGAGTAGTTTGCAGCGCACGATGTGGCGCAGGAAATCGTGGCCGAGGCCGACGTTTTCGTGCGCGCCTTCGATGAGGCCGGGGATGTCGGCGACGGTGACGCGGGCGTAGCGCTCGGGCAGCTCGACGACGCCGATGTGCGGGGTGAGCGTGGTGAAGGGATAGGGCGCGATTTTCGGGTGCGCGTTGCTGATGCGCGAGAGCAGCGTGCTCTTGCCGGCGTTCGGGTAGCCGACGAGGCCGGCGTCGGCGATTTTGCGGAGCTCCAAATAATACTCGCCCTCTTCGCCGTCATCGCCGTCGGTGAACTGCGTGGGCACGCGGTTGCGGCTGCTTTTGAAATGGACATTGCCGCGGCCGCCTTCGCCGCCTTTGCAGAGGATGAAGTCCTGGTTGGGCTCGGTGAGGTCGGCGACGACTTCGAGTTCGTGGAGATCGACGGGGGCGTTGCGCGGCTTTTTGCCTTCGAGCATGTGCGCTTCCTCGTCGCTGAGCGTGGCGAGATCGATGAAGGCGTCCTCGTCGCGCGGGGCGGGCGCGGTCTCCACGATTTCATACGGCATGCGGTAGACGATGGTGCCGATGGGGACTTTGTAGACCTGGTCCTCGGCGGCGCGGCCATAGCAGTTCTTCCCCTGCCCCGGCTCGCCGCCTTTGGCGCGGAGATTCGGCTGGTAGTAGTAGTCGACGAGATTGTCGACATTCGGATCGGCGCGCAAAATCACGCTGCCGCCGCGGCCGCCATCGCCGCCGCTGGGCCCGCCGCGCGGAATGAACTTCTCCCGGCGAAACGCCACGCAACCGCGCCCGCCCTTCCCCGCCTTGGCGTGGACTTTGATGTGATCGACAAACATGATGGGGCGGATGTTACGCGGGAGGAGGCGGGTGTCGAGGGCGCTCGCGCGGAGCGCGAGAACGTTCAACGTTCAATGCGCAGGCGACGGGCGGAAGCTCGTAGACGCGCCTTCCAGGCGCGTTGGCGCCGCACGAAAGCGGCTGGAAGCCGCTTCTACGAGCAACGCCCGCCCTTCGCGCGCGCCTCTTTTTCCTCGCACCTCGGGCGGGAATGGCGCAGGCAAGCGCGGATGACTCCTGCACAAGATTACCTCGCCAAGTGCCGCATGATTGTCGATGCGGTAGAAAGGCAGCTGCCGGCCATCGAGCAGGCGGCGGAGTGGTTTGCGCAGACGATTCTCGCGGGGCGCATGGTGCATGTGTTTGGCAGCGGGCACTCGCGGATTCTGGTGGAGGAGATGTGGCCGCGGTACGGATCGTTTCCCGGTTTCAATCCGATCGTGGAGCTGTCGCTGACGTTTCACAATCTGGTGGTGGGCGCGAATGGGCAGCGGCAGGCGATGTTTCTCGAAAATGTCTCGGGGCTGGCGGAGCGGATTTTGCGGAACTTCAATTTGTCGCCGCAGGACTCGGCGCTGGTGGTGTCGTCGAGCGGATGCAACGTGGTGCCGATCGAGATCGCGGAACAATTTCAGAAACGCGGGGTGCGCGTGGTAGCGCTGGTTTCGATGGCGCACAGCGAAGCGAGTGCGTCGCGGCATCCGGAGGGGTGCAAGCTCCAGGATTTTGCGAGCCTGATTTTGGATACCGGCGCGCCCGTAGGCGATGCCATGGTGCAGGTGCCGGGACTCGATCTGCCGGTGGCGCCGGGGTCGACGGTGGGCGGGTGTTTGTTGGTGAATGCGATCAAGGCGACGGTGGCGGCGAAGCTGACGGCGGCGGGGCAGCCGCCGAAAGTGCTGAGCGCCCCGGCGGTGGTGGGGCCGCAGCGGGCGGTGGAGCTTTTCGAGAGCGCCTACGACGAGCATGCGCGGCGGCTGGCGCAGTTGTATGCGGGGATTGGGGTGTGATCGCGTAGCTGCAACCGGAAGGCGCACTGCGGCAGCTCGCGCTAAAGATTACCCACATCATTTGGAAGAGACCAGGGGATGCGGACTGCCCGCGTCCCGAGCGCGACTTTCGATCTGTCGATCGGCGATCTGACAACCTCTATTCTCTCGGCGCACAGAGGCCTTCAGAGCGCGTCATCATTTTGTAGGTCATCATTCTGTCGTTTCCTGCGTCGGCGCTTTTGAAAAACGACATGGATCCGCCGGAGCACGCTTTCGGGAACGACAGAATGATGACCTACAAAATGATAACGCGCCGTGAACCATCCCGCGCGCCGCGCAGCTCACGTTTTGGGAAGTGAAGGACCAAGGCAGGGCTTTCTCACTCCGTTCGAATCCCACCCCAGTCCAAAAACGGGGGCGAGCGGCGGAAGACCATTAGCGAGGATTAGCGCTAATTAGCGGTTTCCCAAAGTGCTCTCGTCGAGCGAGTGCCGGCGCGAATTTTTTTAACGCTCATTGGCGCTCATCCTCGCTAATTTTTTGATGCGGTTATTTCCCGGGACAAGGGCTTCGTCACAGGAAGGTCATGGCCTTGTCGGGAAAATCCCTACTAGCGTCGGCAGGGTCCTGCGGTCTAAGGCTTCGCCTGCATGACGTGGTTTCATCTCAATCTCGAAGCGTTTTCGCTCAATTTGTTGAGCATTCTCTTCGAGGGCATCCCGTTCCTGCTGCTCGGATCCATCATCTCCGGGCTGGTGGACGTGCTGGTGTCGTCGGAACGCGTCTCGAAGATGATGCCGAAGAGTCCGACGGGGTCGGTGTTGCTCGCAGGGCTGATGGGGCTGATTTTTCCGATTTGCGAATGTGGCAGCGTGGTGGTGATCCGGCGCTTTGTACGCAAGGGGCTGCCGCTCGGGAGCGCGGTGGCCTATATGCTGGCGGCGCCGCTGGTGAGCCCGCTGGTGGCGCTGAGCACGTACAAGGCGTTTCGCGGGGGGAATGTGGGCGGGGCGCATATCGATGCCGGGATGATGGTCGCGCTGCGGCTCACGCTGGGCTATATCGTGGCGGTGCTGGTGGCGCTGGTGGTGCAGCGGCTGCCGGCGAAGCGCATCCTGCAACCGGGCATCCTGGCGGAGAATGGCGAGCGGCGGCGCACGGGGTTCACCGTGGCGGGCAATGGACCGGATTTCGCCACGCTGGTGGCGCAGGCTTCGCCGGGGCGGAAGGTGCTGCTGGCGATTCAATCGGCCACGTCGGACTTTCTCGACGTGGCGTTTTTCTTTGTGATCGGCGCGAGCCTGGCATCGCTGTTCCTCGGGCTGAATGAGCGGCTCATCGACTCGCTGGCGGAGGCGCCGTTTCTGTCGATCATCACGCTGATGGCGCTGGCGTCGCTGCTCTGCCTGTGCAGCACCACGGATGCATTTGTGGCGGCGAATGCCTTTGGCAAATTTTCCATCGCGGCAAATCTCGGCTTTCTCGTCTTTGGCGCGATGGTGGACCTGAAGCTGTTCTGGATGTACGGCATGATTTTCAAGCGGCGCTTCATCCTGCTGCTGGTCACGGGGATGTTTGTGGTGGTGTCGTTCCTGTGCTGGCAGGTGGGGTCGGTGGATGCGTGGAAGCTGAAACTGCCGCCATCGTCCGTGCCGCCTTCCGCCTTGGAATCTCCGAAAACTCCGCTACCCTCCACGCCATGAAATCGCTCTTCGACCGCTGGCTGCCTGCGCTGACGCTCGCGCTGTGGGGCGGGATCATCATGTATTACGAGATGACCGGCGGGCTGCGCTCGCTGCTCGTGGGCGAGTATCGGATCTATGCGCTGATTGCCTCGGTCTTCCTGCTGACCGGCGCGCTGGTGTTTGCGCTGTATCCCATGGATGCGACGTGCTGCTCGGATTCCGCGTGCGGGCATGGGCTGAGCCGGTCGCGCTGGGGGCGCGTCCTTACTTTCGCCATCATCCTGCTGCCCATCGGGCTCGCGTTTTTTGGTTCCGTCCAGCAATTGCAGGCCGTCCAGGCCCGGAACCGCACGGCCATCGAGAGCAGCGCCAGCCTGCCCGCCGCCATGCAACAGAAGGTCGAACAGAAATTTGCCAATCGTCCCGCTGGGCCCGCGGCCGCGGGGACTGCGGCGACGGATGCCGCCACTTCGCAACCGCCCGTGCTGCCGGGCAGCTTGCAGCCGCCGCCTCCCCTGCCCCTCCCGGGCAAGGAAGGCTCGACGCCGCCGACGCCCGCGCCTGCGGCCAGTGATCCGAAGGCGCCGACGGACTGGCTCACGCGCACGCCGGATGGGCTGATCGTGGCGGAGGTCATCGACCTGCTCTACGCGGCGCAGGACAAGACGTTGCAGGCGGATTTTGAAGGGAAGCGCATCCAGTTGATCGGGCAGTTTTTGCCGGACCGGACGAGCACGGCCACGCCGAGGCGGTTCAAGGCGGTACGGATGCTGATGACGTGTTGCGCGGCGGATGCCCGGCCCATCGCGACGCTGGTGGAGATGGAGAATTTGCCCGATTTTCCGGATATGCAGTGGGTGCGGATCGTGGGAACGCCGACGTTCCCGATGGAGAAAGGGCGGAGGATTTCGGTATTGAAGGCGGAGAAGGTGGAGAAGACGGAGATTCCGGCGGATGAGGTGGGGGCGCCGCAGTAGGCGCTCTGCCTCTGCCTCTCACTCTTCCTGGAGTATTCGGTGTTCAGTATCCAGTATTCAGTCCCACCACGGGCCCACAGTGGATGGGCGGCCCCATGGCCACTGAATACTGGATACTGGATACTAAGTGAGAGTGAGAGGCAGAGGCAGAGGCAGAGGCAGAGGCAAGGGACGGAAAAACCGCCCTGGAACGGGTACAGCTCCTGCCTCAAAGACTCCGCCAAAGAGACCGCAACATGAGAGATTTACTCGTGTTGAAGTTCCGCCGCCCCGGCCACTTGAGAAAAGGGGCGGCGGTTTAGCACCTGTCCATGAAGAAACTCATTTTGCTCCTGATTATCGCTGCACTCGGTAGTGGGGGCTACTACGCGTACTCACAAAAATGGTTCGGCCTGGGGAAACCCGCGGGCAAGCCGGAGGCGGATGCCGCTGCTACGGGCAGCGGGCAGACCGCCGTGGCGGAGATTCGCGATATTGAATATTCCATCCAGGTCAGCGGCGATGTGCTGCCTTCGACGCAGCTCGACGTGAAACCGGAGGTCGGCGGGCGCATCCTGAAGCTGAACGTGATTCCCGGCGCCACGGTGAAGGCGGGGCAGGTGCTGGTGGAGATCGACGATCGCGACATTCTCACGGAGCGCGACTCGGCCATCACGGAAATCGAGGGCGCGCGGCTGGAGGTGGACAAGAACCAGAAGAACTACACTCGGGCGGAGGACCTTTTTAAGCAGAAGCTGATCAGCCAGGAGGCCTATGATAATCTTGGGTCCGAGCTGGCGCTCGCGAAGAACTCGCTGTCGAAGGCGGAGCGCAAAAAGCAGCTGGTGGAGGACAAGCTTTCCAAGACCAAGGTCATCGCGCCGAGTGCCGGCACGGTGCTGACGGTGCCGGTGGTGGAGGGGCAGGTGGTGATTCCGGCGGCGAGCGTGAACAGCGGCACGACGCTGATGACCATCGCGAATCTTTCGGAGCTGTGGGTGGAGTCGCACGTGAACCAGGTGGACGTGGCGAAGCTGACGCTGAACCAGGACGTGAAGCTGACCGCGGAGTCGGTGCGAGACGAGGAGATGATCGCGGAGCTGTTTTTCATCGCGCCGGTGGCCTCGGTGAAGAATGCGGTGAAGGGCTTCACGGTGAAGGCGGTGATTTCCAAACCCAATCCGCGGCTGCGCCCGGGCATGAGCGTGCAGCTCAATATTCCGGTGGCGCATGCGGAGGACGTGGTGGCCGTGCCGGTGGGCGCGGTGTTCCGCGGCGAGAACAATTCGCGCGTGGTGTATGTGCGCAACGGCGACAAGACCGAACGGCGCGTGGTGAAGATCGGCGTCTCGAACACCGACTTCGCGCAGATCATCCAGGGCCTGCAGGAGGGCGAGCAGATCCTGCTGGCCGAGCCCGCGCGCGCGCCGCGGAAACGTTCGTAGGGGCATGGAGAATTTTCAAATGCGTTGGGCCGAACATCGCTCACCCCGGTCCCAAGGCAGCCCGGAGGGCTGCCGGACGATAGCCGGGGGTAAAGCGAGCCGCAGGCGAGCGACACCCCCGGAGCCAACGAAAACGCGGCGCACCCCGGACGGGGTGCTGGAGCGGTCCGAGTTTCCGTCGGCTGCGCACGGCTCCGGCGCCCCATCCGGGGCGCATGCGCCATCACTTCTTTCCGGGGGTGCCGCTCGCTGCGCTCGCTTTACCCCCGGCTACGATCCAGCAGCCCTCCGGGCTGCACGCATGCCAACCTGCGACGTTGCCCGGCGCCTCCGCGCCGTCCCTTCGGGCTGCCTTCGGCAGGCGATGTCGCTCCGCTCCATTCCGGTCGCAGCTACACCACTCATCCCATGGCGCTGATTGAACTCAAGGATGTGGTGAAGCAGTATCGCGTGGGGGAGCAGACCATCCGCGCGCTGGATGGGATCGATCTTTCCATCGAGGGGGGCGAGTATTGCGCGATCATCGGGCCGAGCGGCAGCGGCAAGAGCACGCTGATGCACCTGCTCGGGTGCCTGGATATTCCGAGCACCGGGCGGGTGACCATTGACGGCGTCGACGTCTCGCGCGCGACCGACGATCAGCTCGCGGAGATGCGGAACTCGCGCATCGGGTTTGTCTTTCAGGCGTTCAATCTGCTCGCGAAAATGACGGTGCTCGAAAACGTGGAGCTGCCGATGATTTACTCCGGCTGCTCGAAGAAAGAGCGCCGGGATCGCGCGGCGGCGGCCATCGAGCGCGTGGGGCTGGGCAACCGGATGAAGAACACGCCGCTGCAGCTTTCCGGCGGGCAGATGCAGCGCGTGGCCATTGCGCGCGCGCTGGTGAACGATCCGAAAATCGTGTTTGCCGACGAGCCCACGGGCAACCTCGATTCCACCACCGGCGCCAGCATTCTCGCGCTCTTCCGCGAGCTGAGCGAGCAGGGGCGCACCATCGTGCTGGTGACGCATGACAACGAAATCGCGGCGAATGCCCCGCGGCGCATCGTGATCAAAGACGGGCGCATCCTCGACGCCGACAACTGGCACAGCGGCCTGCGCGCCGCGCCCATCCCCGTGCAGCCATGAACTTTTGGAACAGCCTCGGCATCGGCCTGCGCGAAATCCTTTCGCACAAATTTCGGAGCCTGCTCACCATGCTGGGCATCATCCTCGGCGTGGCCAGCCTGCTGACGACGTTTGCGCTGGTGGAGGGGCTGGCGCGGAGCTCGAAGGAAATCATGAACGCGCTCGGCGGCGTGGAGCGCGTGAGCATCATTTCGCAGGAAGTGCCGGCGGAGCAAATCAACATGGCCGATACCTCGCCGGGCCGCACGGTGGTGGACGCCGAAGCCATTCGCGACACGTGCAATCTCATCGCGGCGACGTCGCCGATTTACGAAACGGGCGCGCTGCTGCGGCATGACGGCAATGATTTTCGCAACGCGGTGCGCGGCGTGTGGCCGGACCACGTGCTGGTGAACAGCCACGCCATCGTGGCCGGACGCAACCTGTGCCAGCTCGATCTCGACGAGGCGCAGCACGTGTGCGTGATCGGCAGCAAGGTGGTGTCGGAGCTGTGGCCGGATCATCCGGAGTGCAAGCCGATCGGCGAATCGATCCTGGTGAACGGCATCCCGTTCAAAGTGGTCGGCGTGCTGGAGCACTATGAGAGCGAGGATGCAAAGCGCGCGCGCGCCGAGGGCCGGGCGCAACCGCGGAACAAGATGGGCCGCGGCTGGGGCCCGTACGATCGGAAGAACATGACGTTTCTCATTCCGTTCACCACGGCGTTTTACGAGTTCAAGAGCGCGGGCGGATCGCCGAGCGGCGGCTCCACCACGGGCGCGGCGAACGTCGCCAACTCCTCGCTGGCGGACGATCCCGGGCCGAACTACAAGCTCGACGATTTTGCGATCCAAGTGGCGGACCCCGATCACATGCAGGCGGCGCTGGAGCAGGTGCGCGCGCGGCTGCTGCGGACGCACCGCGGCATCGAGGATTTTACGTTCGACACGAAGCAGGAGTGGGCGGATTCGATTAACGAAAACACGAAGCAAATCCGGCTCGTGGGCGGGCTGATTTCCAGCATCGCGCTGATCGTGGGCGGCATCGGGATCACGAACATCATGCTCGCGAGCATCACGGAGCGCATCCGGGAGATCGGCGTGCGGCGCGCGGTGGGCGCGAAGTCGCGGCACATTTTCACACAGATCGTGGTGGAGAGCACCGTGGTGGCGATTCTCGGCGGCCTGCTCGGCACCGCGGCGGCGCTGGGGCTGATGCAGGTGATCAAGATGGTGTCCGACAGCCAGCCGATCCTGAATCTCACGGCGGCGCTGATCAGTTTCGCGTCGGCGACGGCGATTGGGGTGGTGAGCGGGCTGTATCCCGCGTGGCGGGCGAGCCGGATTGAGCCGATTGAGGCGTTGCGGTACGGGTAGCGCGTGCAGCGAATGTGGCTCACGCGGCCCTCCGCGTGAATCGAAGAACCTAGCGCGCAGCGCCAAACATCATCCGCGTTCTCCGCGCCTTCCGCGAGTTTCGCAGCAATATTACCGCGGATACCACAGATGACGCAGATAACACAGATATGGTGAAAACCAGGACCTTTGCGTCTTTGCGCCTTGGCGTGAGTCATTTTGTTCTCACGCCAAGGCGCAAAGGCGCAAAGATTTAGTCAGGCGCTACGCGCAGCGCTTTCGATTCACGCGGAAGGCCACGTGATTTCTGAGGACGGCGCGAACCGCCAACCATCATCCGCGTTCTCGGCGTTCTCCGCGCCCTCCGCGTCTTCTGCGGTCATATTGCCGCGAAACTCGCGGAGGGCGCGGAGAACGCGGAATCATTGGTGGGAAGGAGCGTTGTCCGTGGCATCCGCGGTAAATTTGACCACGGATAACGCGGATGACACAGACGGCGGTGCCGTGAATTAGCGAAGATTAGCGGCAATTAGCGGTCTAAAGAACGCGCGTTTTTAACCGCTAATCAGCGCTAATCTTCGCTAATTTATTGCAAAAATGGGCGCTTCGCGCAGCGCTTTCGAATCACGCGGAGGGCCGCGTGAGCCACATTGGCGCCTAGCCTTTCGGCGGCATGAGGGAGAGGATGTGTTGTTTTTTGCCGGGGTAGTCGAGGGCGTGGAAGACTCGGATTTCTTCGACGCGGCGGGCGGCGTTGAGGGCGTCGAGGAGGCGGGTGTAGCGGGCGGCGAGCTCGTTGGTTTCGAGGTAGCGGGCGCGGAGGTTGCCGTCGTGAAAGGCGGCGGGGTTTTCGCGCTGGAAGAGGTGGAAGCGCAGCCAGCGGCGGTCCATGCGGGAGACGCGCTGGGTGCGGCGGAAGAAGCCGATGAAGAGGAGCAGGACGAGGTAGGTGTCGACGCGGGCTTGCAGCTCCAGGTTGCGGGCGAAGTCCTCGGCGCCGAGGTCGCGGGCGCCGCGGCGGAAGGCGAGCGCGGCGTGGAGGGCGTGGTCGATTTCCTCCACGAAGGCGATGAGGTGGCCGATGTTGGTGTCGCTGAGGCCGCGGCGCGGGTCGTGGTGCTCGAGCTGTTCGATGAGCCAGCGCGAATAGTAGATGCCGATGGCGAGGTGATCGCCGCTGTGGCGCAGGAAGGTGCGGGCGATCTCGCTGAGCTCGGCGGCGTGCGCGCCGGCGAGGCGGGTGAGCTGGCGGCAGCGCTCGCGGCCGATGAGGCAGTCTTCCAGGGCGATGCCCGCGCTGGCGTAGGTGCGCTCGAGGAGGCGGGCGATGTCGGAGAAGAGGGTGGGCATGGAGCGGGTGTCAGCGATCAGGTAGGGACGCCGCGCCGTCGGCGTCCCATGCTTTTTGTGCGGCTCTAAAGATCAGGGACGGCGACGGCGCGCCGTCCCTACCTTTGCGCGCTCGCCGCCCCGAAAATTCGATGACCATTCGACCTTCGGTACGCTTTCTCATGGGTTTCAAGGGTGGCGCGCTCATGGCAGGATGATTTCCGTGGAGTCTTCCATGTGCAGGAGGCGGTCGGTGGCTTCGTTGAGGGCGAGGCGGATGTCGCGGAAGCGTTCGCCGAGCTCTTCGTAAATCGGGGTGAGTGCGTTTTGGCGGGCCAGGGGGTGCTCGGAGGCGGCGTCGAAATTGGAGGCGCCGACGCCTTCGAAGAATTCCACGTCGGGGCCGCCGCGGCGGCTGCGGTGCTCGACGCGCTCGTGGAAGACGCCGGTAATGAAGAGGGTGTAGTTGCCGATATGGGCGCGGAGCAGGAAGGCCTGCGCGGGGTTGGCGCGGTTCAGCGCGAGGAGGAGGTCGCTGACGTATTGCTGGGTCCCCTCCCCCGCGCCGCCCGGAGCTCTCATGCGCTCGGTGCGGCTGAATTTTTCGAGCAGCGAGGCAAGGTAGTCGCAGGTCTCGCGGCTGGCGATATCGTGCTCTTTCAGCACGTGGCGGAGGAGCACGTAGAAATAGAACTGCGGGGAGATGCGGAGCGTGTCGCCGGCTTCGACGACGGCTTGAAACAGGGCGTCGCTATCGAGCAGCGTATCGCGCGTGTCGGCGTGGGTGAGGAGTTCGGCCAACGGGGCATCCTGGCTGCGGCGACGGCTCAGCGTACGCACAATGAACTCGAAGTCTGCCGCGGTCAGGCGTTCCCGACAATTTGGAGTGATCATCGGAGCTTTGGCTCAAGCATACAGGGTGCCAGGTGATTTTTCAAGGCGGAGCAGTTCCTCTGCCTCTGCCGCTGCCGCTCACTCTCACTGGAGTATTCAGTATTCGGTATTCGGTATTCAGTATTCAATCCTGCCCCCGGGCCCGCGGTGAAGGGGCGGGCGAATCCTGAATACTGGCTTACTGAATACGGAGTGAGAGTGAGCGGCAGAGGCAGAGGCAGAGAGAGAAGCTGCCCCGATTTACGCAGGGTGAACGTCGATCGACCGCACACATTTTCTGGACGGATGCGGCGAAGCAGGGAAATTGCGGGCCGTGCGCCGCTTTTTCCAACTGGTCGTTCTCCTGCTGCTCCTCACGACGGGCGGGCTGGCGTGGTATTTGAACCGGCGCGGCTTTTCGCAATCGTGGCGCGAGTGGATCGTGCGCGAGCTGCGCGATCGCGGCGCGGAGGTTTCATTTTCCAAGCTGACCGTGGAGCCGTTCCGCGGGCTGGTGGCGCGCGACGTGAGAGTTTACGATTCGCGCGAGCGCAAGCGCGTGCTGGCCCGGGTGGACGAGATGCTCGTGGAGGCGAACTATGCGCACGCCGTCCGCGGCGAGCCTTTCATCGAGGCGCTGACGCTGGTGGACGCGGAGGCGCAGCTTCCCGTGGATCCGACGAAGCCGGATGGGCCGGCTTTTTTTGTGCGCAAGCTGAACACGCGCGTGCTGCTGACGCAGAGCGACGTGCTGGTGAGCCGGCTGGATGCCGACGTGGGCGGCATCCACGTGAGCGCGGCGGGAAAGCTGGCGAACCTGGCGTCGCTCTCGCTGACCACGGCCCGTCCGGAAAAGCAGCGGCCCTCGTGGGCGCTGAAACTGCTCGCGGAGCTGGACCAACTGCACCGCGACGGGACGCCGCCGCGGCTGGATGTGCGGGTGAATGGCGATCTCGCGCAGCCGGAGAGCATCGTGGTGGAGGCGGATTTTTCCGCGGAGAAACTGCGGCGCGACGATTACCGGCTGGAATCCGCGGCGATCTCGACGGTGTGGAAAAACGGCGTGCTGACGGTGCCGCGCTTTGACGTGCGCGACACCGTGGGGCGGCTGCAGCTCTCGGCGAGCTTTGACACGCACACGCAAAAGGCCGAGGCCAGCATGCGCTCGGGGATCGATCTGCCGGCGCTGGTGCGCACGCTGGGCTTTGGCGACATCGGCGAGCTGACCTTCCAATCGGTGCCGCAGGCGGAGCTGACGGTGCGCGCCTCGCTGGCCGAGGCGCAGCCGCAGTGGCTGGTGTTTGGCCGCGTGAGCGTGGGGCCGTTTGTTTATGGGCACGTGCCGTTCGATCGCTTCCATGCCGATGTGTCGTGGGACGGGCGGCGCTGGGCGGTGCGCGATTTCGTGCTGCGGCAGCGCCGCGGCGGCGAGCTCACCGGCGATGCGCAGCAGGACTATGATGCCAGCGGGCAGGGCGATTTTCGCCTCGATATCACGAGCACGCTCAACCCGGAGTCGATCGCCCCGCTCGCGGCCAAGGCCGGCCCGCAGGCCACAGAGCGGCTGGCGATGCTCCGCTTTTACGACGCGCCGCACATCCGGCTGAATGCGCGCGGGCCCTCGCCGCTCGACTCGGTGGCCAGCGGCGACCTCACGCTGGGCCATACGTCCTACCGGAACATCGACGCGCAGAGCATGCACGCGAGCCTGCGCTACAATGGGCGCGTGCTCTACATCGACGACTTCCTCGTGCACCGCGCGGAGGGGACGGCGAGCGGGGACATCGCGTTCGATTTCCCGTCGGAACTCGTCCATTTGCAGCAGATCCACACCAATGTGTTCCCGACCGACGTGACGCTGTGGGTGGACCCCACGCTGCTCTCGGACCTGAAGCCGTACCGCTTTGGCAAAAAACCGCCGTCCGTGGTGCTGGACGGCACGGTGGATCAGCGCCACCCGCCCACGCGGACGCGGCTGAATTTCAACATCGAGGCGCCGGCGATGACGTATGAATTCGAGGGCGAGGATCTGCACTTTGACAACATCTCGACCAAGCTCGGACTGGTGAACGATCAGCTCACGCTCACCGGGACGCGCGGCGAGCTTTTTGGCGGCACGGTGACGGGCGATGCAACCATTTCCATCAACAAAGCGAAGCGCGGCCACGAGGCGAACGTGAAGCTCACCGACGTCGATTTCACCAGCCTCACGAAGCTGTATTTCGACTACGATGAATCGCACGGAAAGCTGAACGGCACCTACCATTTCACCGGCGCGGGCGATGACGCGAAGACGATGCGCGGCGAAGGCGAGCTGCTGGTGACCGACGGCAACGTGTTCGCGATTCCGTTCCTCGGGCCGCTGAGCGAGTTTGTGAGCAAGATCGTGCCGGGCGTGGGCTACAACAAGGCGCACCGCGGCACGGCGGCGTTCACCGTGGCGGATGGCATCATGTCGACGAAGCGGCTGGTCATCGAGGGCAAGGGCTTTTCGATGATCGGCGACGGGCGCATTTGGTTCCTGGAGGACCGCATGGATTTCGATATGCGCATCAATGCGCGCGGGCTGCCGGGGGTGCTGCTCTTTCCCGTGAGCAAGATGCTGGAGGTGCGCAGTGTGTCGAAAGTGAGCAAGCCGGACTGGCGGCTGAAGGTGATCCCGACGCTGCTGCACCCGGCGGAAAAGGCGAAGCCGGGGGAACCGGTGGTGCCCGCGCCGGCGAAGGAGCCGGGGCCCGTGAAGGAGACGACGGGGGCGAAAAAGCCGGTGGGCCGCGAGGGCCGGGGCGCTAATGCCGCGCCACGGCAATAGACAAAATCATGAGATACAAAATGATGGGGGGCAGAGGTGCGTGATGTTTCCTGAGACTTTGGAGCGTCTCCTCGCCGCCAGCCCTCAATCCCTCCCCTCCTCCAAAGCGGTGTCGCCGCTGCGCTCTGCCACCGCACTCCAAAGGGCGTCCCGCGGTTTTGTGGCATTTACGTGTCCCTGTTGAACGCCGCGAGGCTTTATGCCATCCTACCTGTCTACATGAACCCACGGTCTGTCGGAATTTTTGCCGTTGCTGTCGCCATTCTCGTTGGCGCGTCACTTTTTTACCTGAATTCGAGCTCGGCTCCGCACGTTCCGTCGGCCCCGCCGGAGGTGGCCGTGGAGCCGACGCCGGCGAAGGTGACGCCGACGGTTCCGGAGCCGGGGAAGAGCCGCACGGAGTCCCCGACTCCGCCCAAGACGGACAAGACGGCTTCGACTCTGCCGCCCAAGCCGGCGGCGCCGACGGTGGAAATCACGGAGGACGATCGGAAGATCGACGAAGTGCTCCGTCTTTTCCCCGGCAACACGGACGCGGACAATGCGAAGACGGCGCAGGCGCTGATCAGTTTGCTGCCGTCGCTCACGCCCGAGGGGCAGACGGAGTGCATCAGCCACATCGGCAATGTGCTCTCCGACGAGGAGTGGAACCGGCTGATGCCGGTGTGGAAGAATCCCGGGTTTAATCCGGATGTGCTGGAATCCATCTACGTGGACCTCATGAACCGCGACGACAAGGTGAAGCTGCCCGCGCTGGTGGAGGCGATTCGGATGCCGAATCATCCGGAATACGAGGAGGCGAAGAGCACGCTGGAGATTTTCCTGGATGACGATTTTGGCAACGACGTGGGCAAGTGGGACCGCGCGGTGAAGGCGTATTTGAAAAAGCAGGCCGAGGAGGAAGCCGGCACCGCCCCGCAGCAGTGAAGCTCGTCCTCGCCGGCACCGGCGCCAGCGGCGCCATCTATCTGCAGCGGCTGCTGGACAAGATCGATACCGGGATGCACGAGGTGCATCTGGTGCTGAGCGCCTATGGGCGGCAGGTGATTCACGACGAGATCGGGGAGCTGCGCGTGCCGCCGCAGGTGGTGCAGCACGGCGACAAGACGATGAACGTGCCGTTCGTCAGCGGCTCGGCGCGGTTCGACGCGATGGTGATTTGCCCGTGCTCGATGGGCACGCTGGGGCGCATCGCGGCGGGCACGAGCGACTCGACGATTCTCCGCGCGGCGGATGTTTTTTTGAAGGAGCGGCGCAAGCTGATCCTCGTGCCGCGCGAGACGCCGTGGAATTTGATCCACGCGCGGAATGTGTGCACGCTGCTGGAGGCCGGCGCGGTGGTGATGCCCGCGAGCCCGGGATTTTACAGCCGTCCGGAGACGATCGAGCAGCTCGCGGATTCGGTGGTGGATCGGGTGCTGGATCAGATCGGGCTGGCGGCGCCGGGGGCGTTTCGGTGGGCGGAGGAGGGGTAGAGGGAACGTCCAACGCTCAACGCTCAACGTCCAACGTCCAACGTCCAACGTCCAACGTCCAACGTCCAACGTCCAATGCGCAGGCGACGGGCGGGGGCGTGCCGTAGAAGCGGCATCTTGCCGCTTTTGTGGCGTTTCCAAAGCGGCTGGAAGCCGCTTCTACGGGGCGCGTTTGCGTGTCGCTGGCGCATGGGACGTTGGACGTTGGACGTTCTTTTCCTTCCTTGCCCTTCACCGACCCGTCATCCTCCGCTTCCAAATGTTGGACCAATTTTTCCGACACCTTGCGGATCAGCTCCGGCATCAACTGGAGCAAGGCGCGTTTGTGCTGCCGATTGGCTTTGATCTGGGGGCGACGTTTTTGCTCGCGATGACGGGGGCGCTGGCGGCGATGCGGCGCGGGTACGATTGGGTGGGACTCTTTGGGCTGGCGCTGGCGACGGGGCTGGGTGGCGGGTTGATGCGCGATGGGATTTTCATCCAGGCGGGGCCGCCGGCGATGGTGGCGGATGGGCGTTATCTCGTCGCGGTGACGCTGGCGTGCGTGGCGGCGGTGATTTTGACGTCGTACGTCGAGCGGCTGCATCGGGCGATTGAGCTGATCGATGCGGTGGGGCTCGGGGCCTATGGGGCGTGGGGCGTGCAAAAGGCGCTGACGGCGGGGCTGAGCCTGCCCGCGGTGATTTTGGTGGGGATGGTGAATGCGTGCGGCGGCGGCGTGCTGCGCGACATCATGGTGCGCGAGGAGCCGCTGGTGCTGAAGCCGGGGCAATTCTACGCGGTGGCGGCGCTGCTGGGCTGCGTGCTGTTTGTGGGGCTGATCGCGTGCGGGCTGGCGGCGGCCTACGCGGCGCTGATTGCGGTGGTGGTGACGTTCACGTTTCGGATGATGGCGATTGTCTTCCAGTGGCGCACGGGGCCGGTGCGGCCGTGGTTTGGGCATGGGAAGCAGGGGGATCCGGAGCGGTGAGAGAGAACCAGGGTGAAGCTTTCCAAGGCGTGGGATGGCGAAAACTCGAGAAGCGTCCACCACTTGAATTGTCACCCTGAGCGAGCGGAGCGAGCCGAAGGGCCTCACTTCAAAATGAAGAGTGTCCTCTTTCCGGAAACCATTCAAGATAGAGTGAGGTCCTTCGACTCGCTGCGCTCGCTCAGGATGACAATTTAAAAGGGCGCTTCCGCGCCACCGCCATGCGTGCGGATCCAGTAATATTTCAACCGGCCCAAAAGGGCACGGCAAAGATTGCTGCGCGCGGGGCGGAGCGGCTATAGCTGCGCGCAGCCATGCCCGATCAGCCGCTTTCGCCACGCGACCTCTCCGCTTTTTCGGCGGCGGGTTTTGATCGCGGGGCGTCGCGGCTCAAGGAGGTGCTGTGGTTTCTCTTTCGGTGGGCGTTTTTCGATACGTCGTTTCCGTGGCCTTCGGCACTACGCTGCTTTTTGCTGCGGCTGTTTGGGGCGCGGGTGGGGAATGGCGTGGTGATTCGGGCGAAGGTGAACATCACTTTTCCGTGGCGTTTTGCGGCGGGGGATCAGGTGTGGCTGGGCGAGGAAGTGCTGATTCTCAGCCTCGCGCCGGTGACGCTGGAGAATTCGGTGTGCGTGTCGCAGCGGGCGTTTCTGTGCACGGGGTCGCATGATCACCGGCGGGTGTCGTTTGATTTGATCACCAAGCCGATCACTGTCCGCGCGGGGGCGTGGGTCGCGGCGCAGGCGTTTGTGGGGCCGGGGGTGGAGATTGGCGCGGGGGCGGTGGTGAGCGCGGGGAGCGTGGTGCTGGAAAATGTGACGCCCGGGGTGGTGGTGCGGGGGAATCCGGCGGGGGCGCGGGTATGAGGAGGACGGCGCACAGCATAGGCCTCATAGGGCCAATAGGGCCTATTTTTTGGCTCGTTCGGTGATGCGCGTTCTTTTTCTCAACCAATATTTCCCGCCCGATCCGGCGCCGACGGGTATTCTTTTTCGCGAGATGGCGGAGGCGCTGGAGCGCGCGGGGCATGTGGTGGATTTTGTGGATGCGGCGCAGGAGTATCGTGCGGGGCAGCAGAAGGGCGGGCGCATGCGGCGGGAGCTGGCGGCGCTGCGGCGGATGCTGGCGGCGGGCAAGGCGCGGCCGCGCGCGGACGTGGTGATCTCGGGCACTTCCCCACCCTGCCTGGCGGTGGTCGCGGATCGGGTGGCGCGGAAGCACGGGGCGCGGCATTTTCACTGGGCGATGGATGTGTATCCGGAAATCGCGGCGGCGCTGGGCGAGATCCGCGCGGGGTCGCTGGTGGCGCGGATCACGGGCTGTCTGGTGGGGCGCGCCTATCGGCGCTGCGAGCGCGTGGTGGCGCTGGATGCGGACATGGCGGCGGTGCTGCGGCGGCATCGGGTGGAGCCGGAGATCATTCGTCCGTGGGTCTTTCGCAGCATCCTGGAGCAGCCGTTGCCGGACGTGGCGCCGGAGGAGCCGTGGACGTGGATTTATTCCGGCAACCTGGGCCGGGCGCATGAGTGGGAGACGCTGCTGCGCGCGCAGCAATTACTGGAGCAGCGCGGCGTGGGGATGCGGCTGGTGTTTCAAGGGGGCGGTCCGTCCTGGCCGCTGGCGCAGGCGCGGGCGGCGGAACTGGGGTTGCAGCACGTGGAATGGCGCGGGTATGCGCCGGAGGCGGAATTGCGCAGCAGTCTGTTGCGCGGGCAGGTGCTGGTGGCCACGCAGCGTCCGGAAGTGCGCGGGCTGTTGTGGCCGAGCAAGCTGGCGCTGCTGCGTTCGCTGCCGCGGGCGATCGGGTTTGTGGGGCCGGTGGAGGGGGCGATTGCGGCGGAGCTGCGCGCGTTGCCGCATGCGGCGATCTTTGCGCCGGGCGAAGCGGCGGCGCTGGCGGACTGGCTGCAAGCACGGCGCCGGGACGGGACGGTGGGCCGGCCGGCGGATGCGGCGGCGGAGCGGGAGGCGGCGCTGGGGGCGTGGGTGCGGCTGGTGGGCTCGTAGAAGCGCCTTCCAGGCGCTTTTGTGAAAGCGACCCCTGCAAGCCAGAGCGGCGATCGTTCAAAAGCGGCTGGAAGCCGCTTCTACGGGGCGCACTTTTTTCCGCGGCTGCACTTGCGGGAGGGGCGCGGCGGGGCCACAAACTCGGTACGATGAAAGACGAAAATATTTTGGTCGTGCGCCGCGAATTGCTGGAGCGCCTGGGGATGTTCCAGGGGCTGTGTTTCGAGGTGGACCGCTACCTGCCGGCGCTGCTCGCGCGGGAGAATAATTTCTTCACGCCGCGCGCGCCCGCGGAGACCAATCCGTCGCTGAAGCAGATCATCCCGTACGTGCTGCTCGTGCATGGGGACAGCGTGTTTCATTATGTGCGCGGGAAGAAATCGGGGGAGCAGCGGCTGGTGGCGAAGGGGAGCGTGGGGATTGGCGGGCACATGAATGACGGCGACGAGGGGCTGTTTTCGCTGGACCGCGAGGCGTACCTCGCGGCGGTGCAGCGCGAGGTGTCGGAGGAGATGTTCATCGAGACGGACTACACGAATTATACGGTCGCACTGCTGAATGATGATTCCAATGACGTGGGCAAGGTGCATCTCGGGGTGGTGCACATTTTCCGGCTGGCGACGCCGGGGGCGCGCAAGCGCGAGGCGGTGATCACCGAGGCGGGATTTGTGCCGATCGCGGAGTTGCAGGCGCGGAGCGAGACGCTGGAGACGTGGAGCCAGCTTTGCGTGGAGAGTTTTGACCGGTTGCTGGCGGCGGCGAAGTAGGACCGTGTGCGGCGGTGCAGCCCGGAGGGCTGCGGGACTGTAGCCGGGGGTTAAGCGAGCGTAGCGAGCGATACCCCCGGATCGCCCTGTACTATCGAATGCGCCCCGGATGGGGCGCTGGAGCCGCAGGCCATCGGAGAGTTTGTCCCGCTCCGGCACCCCATCCGGGGTGCGCCGTGTTTTCTTTTGATCGATCCGGGGGTGCCGCTCGCCTGCGGCTCGCTCTACCCCCGGCTACAGTCCGGCAGCCCTCCGGGCTGGCTTGGGGCGTGACCGCACCGTCTGCAAGCTTCCGCTTGCAGCTACGAAAGAGGGGCGCTGCGCGCTTTTGTTTTCAAATCACGCGGGGGGCGCGTGAGCCACATTTTGGCTGCGTTCAGTTTTTCTGGAGCTGCTTTCTGCGGCCTTCCGGCCGCAGCTACGGAAAGAGGCGCTGGGCGCTCTGCTTTGGATTCACGCGGAGGGCCGCGTGAGCCACATTATTGACGCCAGGCGATGACGAGGGTTTTGTCGTCGTCGGTGCGGGCGTTGACACGGTCGGATTGCAGGAATTG
>FTAY01000015.1_pt1 | contig 19779 bp, 10 predicted proteins | sample 1639231 | NCBI WGS metagenome assembly FTAY01 (sample SAMEA3914864, study PRJEB12502) | metagenome | biome: forest; material: soil | place: USA | collected 2012-03-12 | depth 0.3 m
CGGCACGGGCAACCTGACCATTTCCACTCCGGTCGTCGCAGGTGCCAACACGCTGAGCCTGGGTGGGACGGGCCGCTTGAGCCTGGGCGCCACGCTGAGCGGATCCGGCGTGATCAACAAAGACGGCCCGGGCATGCTGACGCTGCTGGCCAACAACAATGCGTTTACCGGCACCTTGAATGTGAATGCCGGCACCGTGCTCCTGAACGACCTCGGCGCGGGTGGCGATCTGGGCGCGGCGGCGATTGTGGTGAACGACAGCGGCACTTTCATTTTCGGCGCCAATGGCAATGCGGATCTGCCGGACACGACGGTGGTCACGGTGAACTCTGGCGGTCTGTTCCGCATCGAGCAGGGTGAAAACTTCGGCGGTTTCATCCTCAACGGCGGTGAATTCCGCTTTGTGAGTTCGGGCAACACGGGCGTCAATGCCACGGGCATCCCGGTGGCGCCGGGCGCGGTGGTTTTCGATTTGCGTTCGGGCACCATCACGACGGCCGCCACGGGCGGCACGGGATTCTCGCTGAATACCTCCAACCCCAATGGCGGCGTGCTGACAAAAACGACCAGTGGAACGGTAACCGTGAGCGGGGTTGTGGCCTTCCAATCTGTCCTCCCGCTGCAAATCAAGGAAGGCACGCTGGCCATGAACACGAACAACGTGCCGACGTCGGGCTCCACGATCACCCTCGGCGATCTCGCCACCATGGGTACGCTGCAAATCAATGGCGCCGGCTCCGCGACCACGTCACGGCCTTTCATTTTGGACGTGGGCGGAGGCACGGTGAACGTGGTGTCCGCCGGCACCAAGCTGACCATCAACGGCGCCCTCACGGGCACGGGCGGCCTGACCAAGGCGGGCAATGGCGCGCTGGTGCTCAATGCTTCCAGCGACTACTTTGGCGGCACCACCGTCGTGAGCGGCCTGCTGGAAGTGGACAATGCTTTCGGCTCCGGCACGGGCAGTGGCACGGTGATCGTGAATGGCACACTCCTGGGCAACGGCAGCATCGATACGACCACGTCCGGCAACGACGTAGTGCTCAATGGGGTCTTTGTGCTCGGAGCGACGGGCGCCACGCAGGGCGACAATTTCAATATCGCCACGGGCATTGGCGGCAGCACTACGTTTGGAGCGAGCAGCGTCGCGCGCCTCGATCTTTGGTCCACCGCGGGTGCGGACCAGACGGCGATGCTCACGGCGGCGGACCTCCTGATTCTCAGCGGTGATCTGGAAATCAATGCGGGAGCGACGCTCGCGCTCGGCAATCCGAATGGCCTCACCTTCCAAAGCGGCGATGTCTTCCGCCTCTTCGACTGGTCCTTCCTCGGTGCGAGGACCGGCACCTGGAACATCGATGCGAGCGCACTGAATCTCGGCGACCTCTCGCTCGACACGAGCAACCTCTACACGTCCGGCACGGTGTCCATCATGGGTGTGCCGGAGGCGGGCACGGGCTTGTTGGCCGTGCTCGGGATGGGCACCTTTTTACTGCGGCGCCGCCGGCGGAGTTTCGCCCGGTAGATTGAGCTGCCAGGAGACGCCGGAGCGATCCGAATTACTTGGTCGCGGCGTATTCCTTCCAACGCTCGGCAGCCTTGGAGGCTGCGGCGTCGCCCTCGGTGAAAGCGATGCGGTATTTGAAAGTCAGCTTTTGCCCGGCTTTCAGCACGTAGTCGCCCGAGCCCTTGGGCTTGGTCTTGTCCATCTCCTCTTCGCAAAATGGATTCGCGGCGAAGAGACCGTAATCGCGCGCGTGCCAGCGCGTGGGATGGCGGAGATTCGAGGGATGATCCATCATCGTGATGGAATAAGTTTTGTCATCGATGGGTCCGGACATCGTGACCCAGCTCGCGTGCTGGCCCCAGCATTTATCGCCTTCCAGGCCTTCGCTGTTCACGATGGCGCCTTTACCGGGCCCCTTCGGCTGCTTGAAGCGCATGCTCTCGGCGATGCGCATGCCGGCGCTGCCTTCCTTGGTGTCGCCAAAGGTGACGTCTTTGTCGCCGGCGGTGAGCGTGATTTCAAAATCGCAGACGCGCTCGGTCGCGGGGCCATCATAGACGCGCATCGTCTGCTCGCCGGTGAGCGGCACTGTGCCGTCGGGCGCGCTCCATTTGACCTCGGTGCGAAGCGTGCCGGATTTCGCGCCGGACTCCGCGGCCAGCACCTTGACGTGCTCGATTTTTCCGACGGGCGTCTTCGGCGTGCCTTTGTAGCTGGCGGGTTCGCCCCAGAAATCGATGCCATTCACCATGCCGTGCGAAAACCACAGCGAGCGGTGATGCGGATGATCGTGCTGCTCGCCCTCGGGGCTTTCCATGGGGTAAGCGCGCGTCATCTTCGCGCCCTCGGGGCCAATGACCGGCCAGTAGTAAACGTGCGGGGCGTCGCCGTGACGATACTCGGTGAAGAGCTGGCCGTTGATTTCGATGCGCACGCGATCGGGTTTTTCGGTGACGGTGACGTCGGCGAAAGCCGGCGTGCAAAGCGCGAGGAGGAAAGCGAGACGTTTCATGCGAAGCAAACGTGACGAGCGAAAGACGGGAGGTCAACTGCGCGGCGGGCGGGAATCGTTGGACGCGTTCAGTAGTAGGATTACGCTACTCCGCCGCCAGCCCCAGCAGGCACAGCGACAGCGCGTCGACGTCCAGCGCGGCAACCTCGATGAGCTTGGAGCGTCCCCGGAGCATGACTTCCTGAAAGCTGACCGCCGTCCGCACGCCCGCCGCTTCGAGCGTGGCGCGAGAGACGACAATCGGCACGTGCAATTCTTTCGTGAGGCTCTCGAGCCGCGCGGTGGTATTCACGGCGTCGCCGAGCGCCGAAATGATGGGCGTCTTCGGCGGGCCCATGCGGCCCACGATGGCCTCGCCGGTGTGAATGCCGACGCCGATGGAAATGGGCTGCTGCTGCAACTCCGCGGCGAGGCGGGCATTCACCTCCGCCAGCTTTTCAAACATGCCGAGCGCGCAGGCCAGCGCGGCGCGCGCACTCGCTCGCGGCGTGGCATCCAGGCCAAACAAGGCCATCAGGCCGTCGCCGGTGAAATTGGAATAGTGGCCGCCAGCGCCTTCCACGGCATCCGCCATTTCAGCGAAGAAATGATTCAGCAGAAAGACCACATCAAACGGGAGTCGGCCCTCCGCGAGTTGCGTCGAGCCGCGCACATCCATGAACAAAATGGAGACCGTGCGTTCGTCGCCAAATTCGTGGGCATGCGCGGCGGCACGGACTCCGGGCACGACGAGGCGCGGATTGAGCAGGGGATTTACCGCGAGATCATCCGCGGGCCGCAACTGACAGGCGAGGCGCAACGACGAAGGTGCGCCGATGCGGAGGAGCGCCCGCTTTTCCGTTTCGTCCGGAGGCTGGAGAGGCCCCGCAGATCGCATAATCCAAACGCGGCACGTCGTGCACCGGCCACGTCCGCCGCAAACCGACATATGGGGGCGATGCGCGAGACGACTGACTTCCAACACGGACATACCGATGGGCGCATTGACGCAGCCGCGGTCCGGGTAGGTGACGTTGAAGCGGCGTCCGCGCGCGAAGAAATAGCACAGCCGGCTGCCGACAAACATGGCGGTGACGAGCGTGAGCCATCCCGGACCGGCCCATTGCCGCAGGGCGGCGCGGAGCGAGGCGCGTTCCGCATTGGCCGGGACGCCGCGCGTGCTCACTTCCTGGAACCATTGTGGATGAGCGTGCGCGCGATGGTTCATGCTCATGCCGACTTGCGCGAAACCGAGCAGCGCGCAGACGGGGATGAGCACATAAGCCAGCAGGATTCCGGGGAACGCACGGCGATACCATGGGCGGATGCGCAGCCAAAAATGCAGTCCCGCGATGAAATGCCCCCACACGAGCAGGACCAGCGCGATTTGTTGCCCTCGATGCCACGGGTCCACCCAAAGGTTGGTGATTTCGTAGACGTAGTCGATGTCGATGCCGGTGAGGAGGCGAGTGCCGCGCGTATTCATGACGTGCACGAGCAGAAAATAGGGAATGGTGAGCCCGAGGAGGATTTGCGCACCCTCCCAAAACGGCATGCGGTAGTGCCGGCGCCGGACGAGGACGGCCAGGCCGAGCGCAGCGTGAAGAACGAGACTGCCGTAGAGCAAAAATTGTCCGGCCCACGTCTGCCAGAGCATCATCACCCAGGGCCGCGCGGCTTCCTGCGCGTCCACGGAAACCAGGCCGAGCGCGTGGTTCGAGAGATGCATGAACACATAGAGCCCCACGACCACTCCGGTGGCCGCACGTATCTGACCAGGTGTGAAGCGGCGAAAAAGGGATGTCATGACGCACACATTTCCTCGGCGCGTGATGCTAGGGGTTTCGCGGGCGCTGTCACGCGCGAGGGCAGCGGTTTTCGCGTTAGTCTCTTAGCTCTTAGCCACCCGCCAGGCGCCGATAGGCGCTGGGCGACATGCCGGTGGCGTCCTTGAATTGACGGCAGAAGGTGGGTTGGTCGCAGAAGCCGCAGTCGAGCGCGATCTCGGCCAGCGGACGATCGCCGCGCCGGAGTTGATCCGCGGCGGCCTCGACGCGCAGACGCGTGAGAAATTGGCGCGGAGAGACGCGCAGGATGTGATGCATGAGGCGCTCGAAACGGCTGAGCGAAAGACCGGCGTCGGCGGCCAATTCCGCGATGCGCAGCGGGCTGGCGTAGTCGTGGCGCATGCGCTCCACCGCGCGGGCGAGCTGGCCCAGGCGTGGGTCGGCGGCCGTGGGCGCATGCAGATCGCGCGAGGTGCCGGCGAGGGCGATGACTTCGCCCGTGGCATCGCGCACCGGCACTTTATCGGCGAGATACCAGCCCGTGCTGCCGTCGCGGTGAATGAGCATTTCCAGGCGGTCGCGAATTTCTTCGCCACGGGAAAAGACGTAGGCGTCCTGCTGTTCGTAGCCGGCGGCAAGGAGGGCGGGGAAGAGCTCGCGCGCAGTGCGGCCCAGGAGCTGCGAGCGATCCGTCACGCGCACGCGGCGAAGAAAGGCGTCATTGACCGCCAGATACTGGCCGCGCCGGTTTTTGATGCAGAAGACCAAATCCTCCACGTGCGCGAGGAGCTGCTCCATGGCTTTCAGACCCGGAGCGCTGGCAAACAGCTCACGACGCATCGCTTCGGCAGCGGATTCGCCGGGTGGCTCCGGGGAAGGGGACAATTTGCGTTTTTTCGGCATCGCACGCTGAGGGAATGCCAAAGACGAAACGGAAGCAACTTGCGATACATGAAGTGATGTTGAACGAGTCGCTTCTAACCAATGCCAGTGCCGCCGGGCTGGGCGCCGACTCCCTCCGGGAGAGCGGCTTGCCGCAGCCCAAAACCGCTTCTTTGCCGACTCCTTCGGAAGAGCCGATCGATGAAATATCGGCGCGAGCGGTCGCGGTCGCTGAAGAGCTGCTCCGGGCAGCCCTGAAGGCGGAAAAACCCTCTGAGGCGGCGCGGGCCCGGCAGGTCGCGGCGCTGATTGGCGATCCCGCGGCGAAGGGGCTGAGCATGGCGATGACGGATCGGCTCACCCGGAGCACGGATGCCGCGCGGGCGGCGAAAGGCTGGCGGGGATTGCTCGCCCGCTTTGGTTATCCGCGGGGTTTTGGATGGTTCGATCGGGCGCTGCTGCGGCTGGGGGCGTTCGTGTCTCGAATCGTGCCCGAGGTGGTAATGGCCGCCGTGCGGCATCGGCTGCGCAAGGACAGCGAGGGGGTCATTTTGCCGGCGGAGCCAAGGCCGCTGGCGCATTACCTGGCCGAGCGGCAGGCCGATGGTTCGCATGTGAATGTGAATCCTTTGGGTGAAGCCATCCTTGGTGAAGAAGAGGCCCGGCACCGGCTCGACGCGGTACTGGCGCTGCTGGCGCGTCCGGACGTGCACCACGTTTCGGTGAAAATCTCGGCCATCTTCAGCCAGATCCAGTTGCTCGCGTGGGACGCCACGCTCGCCGCAATTAAAGAGCGTCTGCGGCGGCTTTATCGTGCTGCGCAACCGGTGGGAAAATTCGTGAACCTCGACATGGAGGAATATCGCGACCTTGCGCTGACGATGGCCGCGTTCCGCGAAGTACTGGATGAGCCGGAGTTTCGGTCTCTGCGCGCGGGAATCGTGTTGCAAGCTTACCTTCCGGATTCCTTGGCCGCGCAGCGTGAGCTGCTGGCGTGGGCGCGGCAGCGCGTGGCGGCGGGTGGCGCGCCGATCAAGATTCGGCTCGTGAAAGGCGCGAACCTCGCGATGGAAACGGTGGAGGCCGAACTGCATGGCTGGAATGCCGCGCCTTATGGCAGCAAGGCCGAGACGGATGCCAATTTTCGGCGGATGCTGGAGGTGGCCTGCCAGCCGGAGAATGCCGTCGCGGCGCGCGTGGGCGTTGGCAGCCACAATCTTTTCGACGTGGCGCTGGCGCTGGTGCTGCGCGAGCACCATGGCGTGCGCGACGCGGTGGAGATTGAGATGCTCGAGGGTATGGCCAATCATCAAGCCCGCGCGGTGCACGACGCCGCCGGGGGCATTTTGTTTTATGCACCCATCGTGCACGAAAAAGATTTCGGCAGCGCGCTCGCGTATCTCATCCGGCGGCTCGACGAAAACACCGCGCCGGAAAATTTCCTCAGCGATCTCTTCGCGCTCGCACCGGGCAGCGTGGCGTGGGAGCGGCAGAAATCGCGATTCCTGCACGGATGGAAGGAGCGGCGGGCGATTTCGGAGCAATCGCGGCGGGCGGGCCTGCCGGAAGGAGTCAGGAACGGCAAAGGTTTTGCGAATGAACCGGACACCGATTGGACGCAGCCGCGGCATCGTGAGGCGCTACGGCAGGCCATCGAGAATTTCCGTCTGAGCGAACCACCGCCGCTGCGGGATTTGCACGGAATTTCGACGGCATTGGAGATCGCCCGGGTTTCGCAGCCGGGATGGGAGGCGCTCGGTGATGCGGGTCGCGCCGCGATTCTGCGCCAGTGCGGCGACGTCCTGATGGCGCATCGCTTCGAGTCGATCGCCGTGCTGCGCGAGGATGGAAAGAAGGCGGTACCGGATGCGGATGCGGAGGTTTCCGAGGCTATCGATTTTGCACGCTACTATGCCGTAACCGGCGCCGCGCCTTTGGGGGAAGCGGCGCGGGCGCTCGGGGTGGTGGTGGTCACACCGCCGTGGAATTTTCCCTTCGCGATTCCATGCGGTGGCGTGCTTGCAGCGCTCATGGCCGGGAACACGGTGATTTTGAAACCTGCGCCAGAAACAGTGCGCACGGCGTGGTGGCTGGCGCAGCAATTATGGGAAGCCGGCGTGCCGCGCGAGGTGCTGCAATTTGTGGTGTGCGAGGATGGCGAGACCGGGCGCGGGCTCATCACCGATCCGCGCACCTCGGCGGTCGTGCTCACCGGGGCATATGAAACGGCTCGCCTCTTCCAGAGCTGGCGGCCAGGATTGCATTTGTTCGCAGAGACAAGTGGCAAAAATTCGCTCGTGGTCAGCGCGCTCGCCGATCGTGATTTGGCGATTAAGGATCTCGTGCGCTCGGCTTTTGGACATGCGGGGCAAAAGTGTTCGGCCGCGAGCCTCGCGATTCTGGAAGCGGAAGTGTATGAGGATCCGGTATTCCGCCGCCAACTGCGCGATGCCGCCGCCAGCCTGCACGTGGGATCGGCGACCGATCCGGCGAGCGTGGTGACGCCGCTCATTCGCGAGCCGGGCGATGCACTGCGGCGGGCGCTAACGACGCTGGACCCTGGCGAAGAGTGGCTACTGGAGCCACGACCGGTCGGCGGCGACCCGTGTTTGTGGTCGCCCGGAATCAAACTCGGCGTCAAGCCCGGCTCGTGGTTCCACCAGACGGAGTGCTTCGGTCCCGTGCTGGGGCTCATGCGAGCGCGCGATCTCGAGGAAGCGGTGCAGCTTCAGAATGCGGTCAGCTATGGACTCACGGCGGGTCTGCACTCGCTGGATGAATCCGAGATTGCCGCCTGGCGCGACCAGGTGCAGGCGGGCAATCTTTACATCAATCGCGCCATCACCGGGGCCATCGTGCAACGCCAGCCGTTCGGCGGGTGGAAGCGCAGTTGCATCGGCCCCGGAGCCAAAGCGGGCGGTCCGAATTACGTGAATCTCTTTCGCCGCTGGGACCGGCCTTCTCCGGTCGCCTATGTCAGCGCCGCGCCGAGTTATCGCGCCGCGTGGCGGGAGCATTTTTCGCAGGAACACGATCCGAGCGGGCTGCGATGCGAGCGCAATGTCTTCCGTTACCGGCCTTCCCGCGGCGTGGTGTTGCGGCTTGCGAAGCCGGAGGCGGAGATCGAATCGCTCGCCGCGCTCGTGGCGGAGCTGACCGGCGTGCCTCTGGAAATCAGCCGCGCCGGTGAGGAGAGTGACGCCGCCTTTGCCGCGCGGCTGCCGGAACTCGCCCGGCGCGCCGAGTTTCTGCGCACCCTCACGCCGCCTTCCGACGAGGTGCTTCGCGCGGCGCATGCCGCCGGTTTAAATTGGATCGACGCTCCGTTTGCGGCGAGTGGCCGCATCGAACTCACCCGCTGGCTGCGCGAGCAGGCAATCAGCGAGACGCGGCATCGGTATGGAAACGTGATGCGGTAGGCTTCTTTTTGAGCTCTAAATAGAAAAAGTGCGCTAGACGCTCCGTCCTATCCCCGGCATGTTCGGCGGATGGTTTGGCTACGCCTTTTTGTCGTCCTCGTCCCCTGTATCCTTGCCGGTTGCGCCCAAGGCGTGATCGACACGAGCCATAGTTTTAACATGGTGGTGCTCGATGCCGGACACGGCGGGTTCGATAGCGGCGCGACGAGCCGGTACGCGGGGAGGGAGAAGGATCACACGCTTAGCGTCATTCGCCGGCTTCAGCCGAAACTGGAGGCCGCCGGCTTCAAGACGCTGCTCACGCGGAGCGACGACACGTTCATCCCGCTCGAAACGCGTTCCCAGATTTCCAGCCGGCAGAACAATGCGATTTTTGTCAGTGTCCATTTCAACGATTCGCCCAATCGGAGCGTGCACGGGGTCGAGGTCTATTACAAATCACGCTGCTCGCAGAGCCTCGCCAGCAATGTGCTCAAGCAACTGAGCTCCCTGCCAGCCGTGGCCGACCGCGGCGTGCACACCGCCAATTTTCACGTGCTGCGGCGCAATCGTTTCCCCGCCATTCTCGTAGAATGCGGCTTTCTCTCCAACCCCGCGGAAGGCCGCCGCTGCGCCACCGGGGCTTTTCAAGAGGCGGCTGCCGGGGCCATTCTCCGAGGTTTGACGACCCAGCGCTATGGGGGCGCGGAATTGATGGCGGGGAGATAATTCGCTTCGGGTTGCGCGGCGGGCGAAATGGATGGAAGGTCGACGCCGATGCCGACCGAACCGACAGCCCGACCGCCGACTCCGCCCGCGCGCGGGGCGGGCTTCAATTCGCCGAACCGGTTCGAGGCGCTGCGGATCGAACTGGAGCCGGATTCGCTGGTGGATGACGACGGCAAGCCGCTTCCGCTCCGCACACAGTATTTTCGCGACGACACACAGAGTATCCTGGCGTGGAACAATTCGCCCGACATTCCCTTTCGTGTGGGCTGCTCGCCGTATCGCGGTTGCGAGCACGGCTGCGCGTACTGCTTTGCGCGACCCAGCCACGAGTATCTTGGCTGGAGCGCGGGTTTGGATTTCGAAAGCCGCATCCTGGTGAAGCCGCGCGCCGCGGAGCTGCTGCGCGAGGCGCTCTCCAAAAAGAAATGGCAGCCGCAAACCGTCACCATGAGCGGCATCACGGATGTCTATCAACCGATCGAACGCCGGCTCGGGCTCACGCGGCAGTGCCTGCAGGTGTTTGCGGAGTTCAAAAATCCGGTGGCCATCGTGACGAAGAATCACCTCATCACGCGCGATGCGGATCTGCTCGCGGAGCTGGCGCGCGTCCATGCCGTGGCGGTCTGCATCTCGCTCACGACCCTCGACCCCGAGCTTGCGCGGACGCTGGAGCCGCGCGCGAGCAGCCCGGCGCGCCGGCTGGAGGCCATCCGGCAGCTCAGTGCCGCGGGGGTCCCAGTGCGGGTGCTCACGGCTCCCATGATTCCCGGGTTGAACGACCACGAGCTTCCCGCGCTCCTCACGGCGGCGGCGGAGGCAGGCGCGGATGCCGCGGGCTACACGCTCATTCGCCTGCCGCTGGCGGTGGAACCGCTGTTCATCGATTGGCTGGAGCGGCATCGTCCGGGCGAGAAGGAAAAGGTCCTGGGGCGCATCCGCGAGTTGCGAGGCGGCGTCCTGTATCGCGGGAAATTCGGCGAGCGCATGAAAGGGACGGGTCCGGCGGCGGAACAGCTTTCGCAGCTTTTCCACGTTTCCGCCCGCCGCGCCGGATTGGAGCCGCGTAATGATGATGCCGAGACTGGCGTGCGTCTCAGCGATCGGGAGCTGAGCACCGCCCATTTTCGCGTGCCACGGGCACAGTTGGAACTTTTCTAAATCCGAGTGCAGGCACACACACGGGAATGGCCCTCCTGCAACTCGACCCACAGAACCTCGCCCGGCGCATCCGCGATGAGGGAGACGGCACTCGATTGCCAACGCTGGGGCAATCCATGCTGCGCGGAATGCTCGGCTTCACGGCGCTGAGTGTTGCGGGCTTTGCGCCGTGGCCGATCTTTGAACGCTGGTTCCGCAGTATGCGGGAGATGCAACTCTACATCGCCTGCACGCTCATCTTCATCGGCCTCAGCGGTCCACTGCTGCACCGGCTCATTTTGGGGCGCGGCTCGCTCGCGCGGTTTTACGGGGTCTTCACCGTGGCCTTTCTGGGTTACGCGGCGACCTGGGTGGCTTTGTGGGTCTGGCTGCGCGGTGATGCCGGGGAATTCGCCGCGCTCGCCGGCGGCGTCGCGGTGATGGCGCTCGTCCTCGTGTGGGCATTTGATGCGTGGGGTTCCTTTCTACTCGTTCTGGCTGCCTTGTTCGCCTGCAACGCTGCCGGCTACTACGCCGGCAGGTGGTGCGAGGGGCAATTCGGATTTCATCATCGCTACGTGGCGATCGCGCTGTGGGCGCTGTGCTATGGGCTGGGCTTCGGCGCGGGGCTCGGTGCGGCTTTTCATCTCTGTCAGCGACGAGCACAGGCGCTGGCCGTGGCCCTATGAAGATAGGGTGGCGGCGGTTGGAATCCCTTGATCCTTTGGTTGATTCGAATTACTAATCCCACGCCCTGAGCCCCGTACCGCTTTCGCAGGGCTGCCACCACTTCCACCTCAAACATCTCTCCTATGTCCACTCGTCCTGTTCGCGTGTGCGCATGCGGCGTTGCCGCACTCTTGTCCGTCCTTTCCGCCAAGGCGCAGGATCTCTGGCTTGGCACCACCGACGCCCTCTGGGACACGAATACCAATTGGACCCTGGGACAAAAGCCGGGAGCGCTGGATCCCGTGCTTTTTCCGCTGAGCGTCCCGCTCACGGGTCCCGTGATCACCCTGGGTGCCGGTGAAGTGGCGAACGATTTGTCGTTTCAAAATAACTACTCCCTTCTCGGCGGAGATCTCACGCTCATCACTGGCGCCATCTCGGTGGATCCGGCAACTACAGCCACCATCGGCAGCGCGCTGAATGGGACGGCGATTACGAAGACGGGCAACGGCACGCTCATTCTGGGAGGCGTCAATGGCTACACCGGGCTCACCACGGTGAGCGCGGGCGTGCTGAATATTCAAAGCAACGGCGCGCTGGGCACTGTGGGCGCGGGGACGACCGTGGCTGCAAATGCGGCGCTGGAATTGCAGGGGGGCATTGTCGTGGGCGCGGAGGCCCTGACTTTGAATGGCCTCGGCAGCGGACCGGGCACCACAGGCGCGCTGCGCAATGTTTCGGGCAACAACACCTGGGGCGGAAACATCACGCTGGCCAGCGCCGCGAGCATCATTTCCGATTCGGGAACCCTGACTGTAGACGTGGCTTCGGGCAATGCGATCGCCGGCGCCTTGGCACTGACCATCGGCGGGGCGGGAGACATTACAGTGGCGGACGTCATCGCCACAGGCGTGGGAACCATCACCAAGGAAGGCGCCGGCACGCTACGGATCAACGCCGACCCGAGCACCACGGGACAGATGACCATCAATGGCGGCGTGGTGGAGCTCAATCACACCGGGACCATCGACTTCAACACAGTCATCAATTCCGGCGGCACGATGCGCACGCTTCAGGCGGACATCGGAGATACGGTGGACATTGCGGTGAACGCGGGAGGTTTCCTCGATATCCGCTCCGGCAACGATACCATGGGCGGTCTCTCGGGCGCCGGCACGGTGACGCGCGGAGTGACGGGCGCCGCGGTGCTGACCGTGAATAATGGCGCCGAGAACACCACGTTCTCCGGCGTCATCGAAAATGGAGCCGCGGGCGGCACGCTGGGCATCACCAAAGCCAGCACGGGGACGCTCACGCTCACGGGTGCGAATACTTTCACCGGACCGCTGCTGATTAACAATAGCGCGGTCGGCGTTCAGGGACTGATCGTGAGCGGTCCCTCGGGCTCGCTGGCCACGCTGAACGTCAACGTGGGCGATAATAATGGAGGCAACGAATCGATGACTGTCGGTGCCGCCGGGGATTTGTGGATCACCGGAGCGCTGAATCGCCTGACGGATGCAGCGACGGTGATGCTTAGCGGATCCACGGTCGGCGGTTTCACCTATGTCGGGCCGGCCACGGGATCGAGTGACAACGTGGAGGTCATCGGAAGCATTTCGGTCACGAATGGGCGCAATAACTTCACGCTCGTGCCCGGCACCGGGAATGAGGTGCAGGTGACCACCGGAACCTTGGCTTTCTCCAACGGAGCGAGCTTGCTGATTCGCGGCGCCAATCTCGGCGGCACGGGCCCGGGCAGCACGCGCTTGGTCATTGCGTCGCCAACCCTCGCCGGCGCCGGTGGTGCCGACGGCACGACCACCAAAAGCATCATCGCGGCGGCCATTGGCGGCAATAGCACCACGGATGCCGGTTCGGATTTCTTGACCTACGACCCGGCGAACGGCGTGCGCACGTTGACGGCGGCGGAATACGACTCGGCGATTGCCGGAACCACGGCGCTGCGAAATGTGAAAGTCGGTGCCGCGGGCGAAACCGTGGCCGCCAATCAATCCATCAACAGCCTGCTGCTGAACGGGGCCGGCACCGTGACCATTAACAGCGGGGCGACGGTCAAGGTGAACAGCGGCGCTATACTGATTGTTGGCAACGGCACCGCGCTCGCCGGGACCATCGGTGGCGCGGGAACGCTGGATTTTGGCTCAACCCTCGGCATGATTCATCTCGCCCAAAACACCACGGCGGCGACCGCGGCGATCAATGCACGCATGAGCGGTACCGCGGGCTTCTCCTTCGGGCGCTCCGGAGACGGGACCAACGTCCTTCAACTCGGCGGCGACAACACGGTGATTGGAAATTTGAATAACAACATGGGGACGCTGCAGCTCATGAACCCCGGCGCAGCGAACGACAATTACCCCATGACCTATCTCGGGCACCCGGCGACGAATTTGCAAATCATGGGAAACAACATTGTGCTGCGCGATCTGCAAAGCGGCGGCGGCACGAGCACGTTCCAAAATGGCGCCGCCACCAACGCCGTGCTGACGACTTACCTCACGGCCGTGCGCACGGTGGCCACGGTGATCAGCAATGGCAGCACCGGCACCCTGGGGCTCACGGTTTCAGGCGGGCAGACCCTCACGCTTAGCGCCACCAATACCTACACCGGCCCGACCGAAGTTCGCACGGGCACGCTGGTGCTTTCTGGCAATGCCACGGGTACGGCGGCGAATAGCAGTTCGGTGCTCGTCTCCGGCGCGGGCAACCTGCGGCTCACGAATACCAACGGCAATACGAGCGGCGATCGCATTGGCAGCGTGCCGATCACTCTGTCGTCCGGGCAAATTGATTTCGACAACAATGCGGGCGCGGCCACGAATTTCTCGGAAACGCTCGGTGCTCTCACGCTGCGGCCCGGCAGCAATTTTATCTTCGTGGATAAGGCTGCATCAGGGCAGACCTCGGTGCTCACGTTTACCTCGCTGGCGCAGCGCGACCCGGGGGCGCTGCTGGTGGCACGCAGCCAGAACAACAACACGGAAATTTTCGATCTCGGGCAGACTACACAGAGCCGGCTCGTTTTTACACCCGGCTTCACGCTGGACGACGGCATTATCGGTTCATGGTTTGTGGTGCAGACCTCGGCCACTTCGCGCGAGTTTGCGAAGTATGTGCCCTCGGGCACCATCTCGGTCACCGCACTGCAAGCGGCGGATTACACCGCCACGCTCAACTCCGGCGCGAACCCCACGCAAAACGTGCGCATCGCCACCACCCCGGCGGCACTCACGAGCGACACGCAGGTGAACACCCTGACGCTCAACCAGACCGCGGCCACCACGGTGGATATCGGTGTGGGCAATACATTGCGGATTGAAAGCGGTGGTCTGGCGGTGAACAACAATTTCAACGCCAACTTTATCAATGGAACGATCACCGCGGGAACTGGCCCCAACGCGGCGGCTGAACTGATTATTCACGTCGTTTCCGCGACGACGAACCCGCTGGTGATCGACTCAGTGATCGCGGACAATGGAACCGGCTCCGTGACGCTGGTGAAAGGCTCCGCGGGCGTGCTGGATTTGCAGGGAGTAACGAATACCTACACCGGCAAAACCTACGTCAGCGGCGGCACGCTGCGCATCGATGCGGATGCGAATCTCGGCACTGCCCCGGCGACGCCCACGGTGGGCGCGCTTTCCACGGGGGCAAATGCGATCGTGGAAGTCACCAATACGATGACGCTGAATGCCAACCGCGGCATCGCGCTCGGCGGTGGCACCACGACTTTCAGCATCACGGCGGGAGCCGCTGGCGCGGGCAAGACGCTGACGTACAATGGCGCCATCACCACCGTAGCGGGCGCAAACGAGGCGGGCGTGACTTTTCAAAGCAATGCCGTCATCACCACTCTGCCTGATCCCGGCAAATTTAATGCGACGCTGACGGCGCCGATCAATATCGGTGGCCCCTTCCGCCTGGACGCCGGAACCGTGACGACGGGGGTCGGAACCAATGTAATTGGGCGCAGCTTTCAACTGGCCACGAACGGTGTCGCGTCGTTTATCCAAACGAGCGGCACGCTGAAAATCGGCGCCGGCATCAACGACACTTTCGATGTGGGCGTGAGCAACGTTGATTCACTCAACAAAGTCGGCACTTTGAATTTGGCCGGGGTTTCCAATCTCACGGTCAACGTGGATCTGGTCCGGGTGGGCGTGGTGACTGGAGGCGGCACCAGCGCGGCGCAGGGGATTATCACTTTCGCGACATCCAATGACATTACGGCTGGCACATCCATCTTGGTGGGCGACTCCGCTCAAGCGGGACTGAGCACTTCGACACTGACCTTTGGCAGTGGCGTGAATAACATCATGACGCAAACTTTCACGCTGGGCGGACGCAAAGGACCGGCGACGCTTAATTTGAACGCAGGCGGAACCTTGAACCTGATGGGCTTTGGGCAGCGGACCCTCAACATGTTCATCGGCCGGCAGAATTTCGGGACGGCGGGGTTGAATACCTCTACGTTGAACGCCGGCAGCGGCACGGTGAATGGCAGCTTTAACACGCTGAGTATCGGCGAAAAATCAGTCAACCTGGCGGGGGGCTCGGATTCGACCTTTACCATCGGGAGCAGCGCAGCGAGCACGCTCGAAGCCGAAAGCGTAATTCTCGGAACCATGTCGGGAGCGAGTGGCACGGCCGTGGCGAGCTCACGCGCTTTCGGTACGCTCAACATGGCGGGTGGCACGTTTACGGTCTTTGGCGATGTCGCCATGGGCACCTTTGCCGGGACGTTGGGAACGGCCCGGGGCGTCCTCAATCTTACCGGTGGCACGTTCACCGTTGGTGGCAACATCACGCAGACTTCGGCCGTCAATGGACACGGCGGAGCGCTGATCACCGTGAATGGGGCGACCGCGGTGCTGGACCTGCGCAACGATGCGGCGGGGGACCTGACGACGGGCAACATCACGGCGAGCCAGCTCACTTTCCGCGCGGGATCCATCGTGGACGTGAATTCGGCGACCTTCACGGGCAACGGCGTGACGGACGGTGTCACCTTTGCCCCGCTGGCCGACGCCCTCATCGTGCGCGACATGGCGATAAACTTCCCGGTGAATCTGACCAACCTCACCGCCAACCAGGGCGGCATTCACTATGAAGCCGCTGGTGGCGGCGCGGGCGCGACGATCGTGGGCGACGTCGACCTGGGTTTCGTGGGGCGTACTTTCAACGTGGAGAACTCCGCCGGGGCGCCGGCCGATCTGACGATCACGGGGGCGGTGACCGGCTTCGTGCCTTTGACCAAAACCGGCGCCGGGACGCTGCTGCTGAACAATAATGTGACCGGCAGTGTGCTGGTGAGTGCGGGCGTGCTTGGCGGCACGGGCACCATCAGTGATACGGTGACGGTGGCGTCCGGTGCTACGATTGCTCCCGGCGCCAGCATCGGCACGCTGACCATGGGATCGCTCACCCTCAACAACGGCGCGAGCTTCGCGCTCGAAATCAGCACCACCGCGAGCACCAACGATGTGGCGGCGGTATTCGGCGACCTCACGCTGGCGCTCTCCAGCACGGTGACGCTGTCGATTGCGGACGTGGCGCCGGCGGCGATCAGCACGGGAATCTTTCCTTTCATCACTTACACCGGCACGTGGAATGGCGGGCTCTTCACCGTGGGGGGCAATGTGATTCAGGACGATACGGGCCTCATCAGCGTCGGTGGGAACTCCTTTCACATCGATTACAACTACAATGGCAGCAGCGTGGCGCTCATTGCGGTGCCGGAACCGTCAGTGGGCCTGGCTTTGCTGGGCGGACTCGGCGTCCTGGGTATGATGGGCCGGCGCCGGCGGCGGTAGTCGCTGCGGCCGGGCTAACGCGGAGGGCTGTAACCGATGACGGCTGGCATCCGTCTGAGTGGAAAACGCACCGCTCCTCATGCCTTACACTGGAATCGTTCTTGCCATCGTTGCCGCTGCCGCCGGCTTTTTCCTCATCCTTCTCAGCAATTGGCTGACTGCTGCCGGGCTGTTTCCCAAGGCGGTGGCGGGCTTTGAGCAAGTGTACGTGCGGCGTCCGGTGCGGGCGACGCTCGTGGGTTTGCTCACTCTCGGGCCACTGCTCGTGGTGCTCTCGAGTGCCGGAAAAATCCCGCATCCACTGGTGCGGCTCGTGGTGTTGATTGCCACGGCCGGATCCGTGCTCGCGGCGATCTTTGGCACGGCGGGGCTGGTTTTGCGCGTCGGCAATGGCCTGTGCCCGGAGGCGTCGCTGTGGCAGCGCATGCTGCGCGGGGGCTCCATGCTGGGGCTGACTTTTCTGACGCCGTTCATCGGCTGGTTTTTTGTGCTGCCGGTGTGCTTGTGCAGCGGGTTTGGGGCGTTCCTGCTCACCAACCCGTGGCGCAGCGAGGCGCCTACTTTGAACACGCCGGCGGTGGAGACGGTGTAAGCACGAAGGCCATGAGCAAAGTTTCCCGGCGTGAGTTTTTGCTGACGGCCACCGGAGCACTGGCCCTGAGCGTGGCGTTGTTTCGCAGCGCGCAGGGGTGGATGAAGGCGGGGCGGCAGTATCTCGGAATGGATCTGGCGCCGCCGCTTTCGGGCACGCTCACACCGCCCACGTCCGCGGCGATCGACCCCGTGGCGCACGCGTTGAATCGCTGGACCTTTGGACCCGTGCCGGGCGAGCACGCGCGCGTTACCACGATGGGGGTCGCGGCCTTTCTGGAAGAGCAACTCGCGCCGGAAGCGATCGACGATGCGCTGGGCGATCGCGCGCTGGCGCGCTTTTCCGAGGCTTGGGCGGAGCCGCTGGGCGAACACTACGAAGAGGACGACGAAGCCCTTCCACCTGTGTTGCGCCGGGCCATGCTGCTGCGGGCGATCTACAGCAAGCGGCAGCTCTTTGAAGTGATGTGCGAATTTTGGAGCGATCATTTCAACATCGACCCGACGAAGGGTGATTGCCGATTTACGAAAATCGATGACGACCGGCAGGTCATCCGGGCGCATGCGCTCGGGAATTTCCGCGACTTGCTCCGCGCGAGCGCGCTCAGCCCGGCGATGTTGTGGTATCTCGACGGACGCGCCAACGCCGTGCGTCAGCCGGGCGACAAGCCCAACGAGAACTACGCACGCGAACTCATGGAACTGCACACCCTCGGCGTGCACGGCGGCTATACCCAGCGGGATGTGATGGAAGCCGCGCGCTGTCTGACCGGCTGGACGGTCCTCGCGAAGAAGGATGACGGCTTTTCGGGCCGGCTGCTGTCGCCGCTTAAAGACCGGGGCAAAGTGGTCTTTCGCGCGGACGCGCATGATGATGGAGTGAAACACGTTCTTGGGCGCGAGATCGTGGCGGGCGGCGGCGAGGCAGACCTCGAGCAGTTGGTGGACATCGTCGTCTCGCACCCGGCGACGGCGCAGCATTTGGCAGCGAAGCTGTGTAGGCGATTCATCAGCGATGAGCCGCCAGCGGCGGCGGTGGAAGCGGTGGCGGCGGCGTTCACGAAGAGCCGGTACGACGTCAAGGCGACCCTGCGCGCGTTGTTTGCCACGCCGGAGTTTGCGGCCTCCGCGGGCGCGAAGTTCAAGCGTCCAATTCATTTTATCGTCTCGGCGCTGCGCGCGACGAATGCACAGACCGATGCGGCGCAACCACTGCTCGGTTATCTCGAAAAGATGGGACAGGTGCCGTTCCGCTATCCGACGCCCGACGGCTACCCGCTCGCCGCCGCGCACTGGCATTCGACGCTGCTGTGGCGGTGGAAGTTTGCCGCGGCACTGGCCAGGAATCAGATCCGCGGGACGTCCATCGATCGCGGTGATCTGCTGGCCAAACTCGGTGACTACGACGCGGTGGCCGCGACGCTGTTGAATCGGCGCGCGGACGAAATCGAACGCCAGGCCGCGGCGGATTCCGGCGATCGCCTCGCGCTGCTCCTCGCCTCGCCGGCCTTTCAACGCTGCTAACTCTCCACGAATCATGGCTGCACAACTTTCCGTTTCCACCCATCGCGACGATGACCGCACGCTGGTGGTCGTTTTCCTCCGCGGGGCCGCGGACGGACTGACGCTGGTGGCGCCGGTGCAGGATGACAACTATCACCGGTTCCGTCCGCGTCTCGCGGTGAAGCCCGGCGAGGTGGTGGCGCTGGATGGGTTTTTTGGGCTGCATCCGCTGCTGCGCCCACTCGAAGCGGCGTGGAAGGAGGGCGACCTGGCGATCGTGCACGGGGTCGGTGGAGAGAGCGATACGCGATCGCACTTCGAAGCGCAGGACCTGATGGAGCACGGCGGCGTCGCGGCGGGTGGATGGCTTGGCCGGTTTCTGCGCGCGCGAGGCCCCGCGGCGAGTCCGCTGAGCGCGGTGGCGCTGGCTCCGACTTTGCCGGAGTGTCTTTCCGGTGCACCGGCGGCCGCGGCGTTTCAATCGCTGCGCGAATTTTCTGTGGGAAAAGTGGATGAAGCGTTTCCGCGCGAATTGCGGCGGCTCTATGAACGTGAGACCGGGCCGTTGCGCACCGCGGCGGCGAATACGTTTGAGGCCATCCGGCGCATTGAGGAGATTCGCGCGGATGCCGCACCGGAGCATGGTGCGACCTACGCGGAGGATGATGCTTTCGCCCAGGGGCTGCGGCAGGTGGCGCAGTTGATCAAGGCGGGCGTGGGGTTGCAGGCCGCGAGCGTGGATTTGACG
>FTAY01000061.1_pt1 | contig 19126 bp, 15 predicted proteins | sample 1639231 | NCBI WGS metagenome assembly FTAY01 (sample SAMEA3914864, study PRJEB12502) | metagenome | biome: forest; material: soil | place: USA | collected 2012-03-12 | depth 0.3 m
GTCGTACTTCGCGCCATGCGGGTGCATCGAGAGCGGCAGCGCGGTTTTGTTGAAAAACGTCACGGCGAGCGTGTCGCCGGTGACGCCGCGCAGCACGGGGCCGAGGATGCCGAGCGGCGCGCTGGGCAGCACGCGCTTCGCAAACGTGGCGTCGGTGTACTGGAAATAGCGGAGCTTCATCGCCACGTGATGCTGCGCGATGGCGGGCGGAATGGGGCGGCCACACACCGGGTCATTGCCCTCCGGCAGATAGTCCCACGCATCCTCCTCCGCCGCGATGTAGTAGTGGCGCGTGTGCGCGGGATCGGGCGCTTCGCCGAAAATCTTGCCGCCCACATCGCCCATTTCCGCGGTGACCGTCGGCACGATCGGCTCCGTCTGGGCGCGCGCCGCCAGCGCTTGCAGGGCTTCGTCGCCCGAAAGCTCGGCGGGAACAGGAGGCGGAGCGTCAGCGGGAGTGGGATCGGCGGCGGCGGAGAAATGCGGAGAGGCGAGCGAGAAGAAGCATGCCAGGGCAGCGTGGAGGAGCCTTGGCCGGAGCTGGGAGGATGCGCTCCACAAGCTCCCGCTCGCAGCTACAGGCTCTGCGCCACCTCGTGGGCCACGGGTTGAAAACCCGTTCCACTTTCCGGCGCGGTCGGCGGGGGCTGGTAGTTGTGGAAAATGGGCGCTCATCGTTGGTTGCTGCGCGTGCTTCCTGCATATCGCTGCGGGCGAGGGCGTCGAGCAATCATCGTGCGGGCTCGCTGGGCGCAGCGCGGAAAGTGGAACGGGTTTTCAACCCGTGGCTTTGGGTGGGAGCGTCGGCGGCGGAATGGCTGCCACGAACTCTCGCTCGCGGCTGCAAGCTCCGCGCCATTTCGCAGCTCCGCGGGCCATAAGTTGAAAACCTGTTCCGCTTTTTGGTGCGCTGGTGCTCGCGGGCTGGTGGATGGTGGGGCTTCTGTCTATACGCGTGACATGTTCTTCCACGCTTTCATTCTCGCGATGCTTGCGGCGACAACGCTCGCCGAGGAGCCCTCGCGCGCCCTGCTCGCCGGCGATCCGTTGCCGGATGCCGCCTTCGTCAATGCGCAGGGGAAAGCGTGGCGCTGGAGCGAGCTGCGCGGAAAGCCGTTTGCCTTCACGTTCCTCTTCACCCGCTGCCCGCTGCCGGAATTTTGCCCGCGCCTGCTGGCAAATTTTGCCGCGGCCGAGCGGGCGCTGGAAGCGGCGCCGATCGCCTCCGGCTGGCGGCTGGTGTGCCTCACGCTGGATCCGGCTTTCGACACGCCGAAAGTGCTCGCAGCGTACGCGGCACCGCATCGCCCGGACCCGGAGCATTGGATTTTTGCGACCGGGGAGCCGGAGGCGCTCGACCGTCTCGGCACCTCGCTCGGCCTCACCGTGGCGCGCACCGGGGAATTGCCCGTGCACAATTTGCGCACGGTGGTGGTGGGGAGCGATGGGCGCATCCGGAAGATTTTTACCGGCAATGAATGGCGGGCAGAGGAGCTGGTGGAGGAATTGCGGCGGGCGGCGCCGTGAGGGTGGCTAGCGGCCTCCGCGTGAATCGCAACGTAGAAGCGGCTTCCAGCCGCCTGCCCTGGAAGTGAACGTTTTCTGACAAAGCGGCTGGAAGCCGCTTCTACGGGCCCGCTTTTCTCTTGCCCCTGGGCGCAAGCTGCGGAAACGTCCCGCCTCTTTTCCACCGATGGACAAGATTTTGCCAATTCTGCGCCAAAATGCGCGCGCCACCGTTTCCGACCTCGCGAAGATCGCCAATCTCAGCGAGCAGGAAGTGACTGAGCGCATGCAGCGGCTGGAGGACGACGGGGTGATTCTCGGCTACCAGGCCATCGTGGACCCGCAGAAGGTCGCGCGCGAACGCGTGACGGCGGTCATCGAGGTGAAGATCACACCGGAGCGCGAGGGCGGGTTCGACAAGATGGCGGAGCGCATCGCGCGCTTCCCCGAAGTGCAGAGCTGCTACCTGATGAGCGGTGGCTACGATTTGCTGGTGATGGTGGAAGGCCGCACGCTGCACGAGGTGGCGGGTTTCGTTTCCGAAAAGCTCAGCACCATCAAGGGCGTGATTTCCACGGCGACGCATTTCCGGCTGAAGGCCTACAAGGAAAATGGCGTGAGCCTGAAAAAGGAGGCCGGCCCGGAACGGCTGGCGGTGGCCCCGTGAAACGCGGCATGAACGTCCAACATCCAACGTCCAACGTCCAACGTCCAATGCCGGCGGTCGAACGCCGCTTGCGCCATTGGACGTTGAACGTTGAACGTTGGACGTTGAGCGTTCGCTCGCGTCCGCGAGCGCGGGCTGCGGCTGCCCGCCGCCGCGCCGGGGTTTGAATTCTTCGAAGTCGGAGATGGGGACCCGAGCGCGGCACAAAAACTCCCCCGCCCCGCTCCGCGCCTCGACTAAATCACACACACTCCAACTTTCATGACTTCACACATTGCGAACCACGTCCGCGGCATTCCGCGCAGCGGCATCCGCGACTTCTTCGAGATCGTCCAGACCATGCAGGACGTCATCTCACTCGGCATCGGCGAGCCCGATTTCCACACGCCCTGGCGCATCCGCGAGGCGGCCATCTACAGCCTGGAGCGCGGGCACACCGGCTATACCAGCAACCTGGGCCTGCCGCGCCTGCGCGAAAATATTTCGCGCTACGTGCACAAACATTTCGGCGTGGCCTATGACGCGGCCTCGGAAATCATCGTGACCGTCGGCGTCTCGGAGGCGCTCGATCTCGCGCTGCGCGCGCTGCTGAACCCCGGCGACGAAGTGCTCTACCACGAGCCCTGCTACGTGAGCTACAGCCCGTCCGTCGTGCTCGCGCACGGCGTGCCGGTGGCGGTGCCGACGTTTGCCGCGGATAATTTCCGCCTCACCGCGCGCGAGCTGGAGAAAAAGATCACGCCGCGCAGCAAGGTGCTGATGATGAATTTTCCCTGCAACCCGACGGGCGCGACGCAGACGGAGGAAGAGCTCGCCGCCATCGCGAAGCTCGCGGTGAAGCACGATCTCATCGTGCTCACCGATGAAATCTACAGCGAGCTGACCTACGATCACGCGAAGCACACGAGCATCGCCAGCCTGCCGGGGATGCGCGAGCGCTGCGTGTTCCTGCACGGGTTCTCGAAGGCGTTTGCGATGACCGGCTTTCGCGTGGGCTACGCCTGCGCGCCCGCGCCGATCACCGAGGCGATGATGAAGATTCACCAGTACGCCATCCTCTGCGCGAACACCATGGCGCAAGACGCGGCCATCGAGGCGCTGGAGAGCGGCGAGAACGACGTCATCGCCATGCGCAAACAATACGAAGCGCGCCGCAACTACATCGTCAGCAGCTTCAACGATCTCGGCCTGCCCTGCTTCCAGCCGCTCGGCGCGTTTTACGTCTTCCCCGACGTGCGCCCCAGCGGCCTCAGCAGCCGCGATTTTTCCATGCGCCTGCTCAAGGAAAAGAAAGTGGCCTGCGTCCCCGGCCCCGCCTTCGGCCCCAGCGGCGAAGGCCACGTCCGCTGCAGCTACGCGACCTCGCTCGAGCAAATCAAAATCGCCATGGAGCGGATCGCGGAGTTTGTGGCAGAGGTGAAGAAGGGGTAGGGAAAGCCCAAGCCTATGAGCACTCCCCGCCTCTACCTCGAGACGACCATTCCGAGCTATCTGGCGGCCCGCCGAAGCCGCGATCTGCGGATTGCCGCGGATCAAGAAACGACCGAGGAGTGGTGGGAGAATCGCCGTGGCGACTACGAGATCTTTGTTTCCGAGCCGGTGCTCGATGAGGCTGCGCAGGGCGATCCGGAGTTTGCGGCGAGACGGCTGGCTTTGCTGGCCGGTCTGCCGCGGCTTCCGCTCACCACGGAAGCCGGCCAACTGGCGTCCCGCCTGCTGACTTCACAGATTATCCCGGCGAAGGCTGCCCCAGATGCCTTGCATCTAGCTTTGGCGGCGGTGCACGACATCGACTTTTTGCTCACCTGGAACTGCAAGCACATCCACAACCTCAATCTGGAGCGACGGATTGAAGCTGCTTGCCGCGAGTTGGGTTTTCAGTGCCCCATCATTTGCACACCGGCGGAACTTATCCTAAGCTGAGCCATGCCGGAAAATCCGATTATCGCCGAAATCCACGAACATCGCGAAGCCGTGGCTCGGGAATGTGATCATGACCCGGCCAAGCTGCTTGCTTACTATCGGCAACGTGAAGCGGAGCGTCGCGACGATCATCCGCTCGTCGCACCGGTGGAAAACCCCAAAGCCTGTGTGGTGCGGGAAAACCCGCCCAAACCTCGCTGACGGCACCTACGCCAGCAACGGCTTCACAATCGTCCCGTGCACGTCGGTGAGGCGGAAATCGCGGCCTTGGAAACGGTAGGTGAGTTTTTCGTGATCGAAACCGAGCAGGCGCAGGAGCGTGGCGTGGAGGTCGTGGACGTGGATGCGGCCATCGATGGGCGCGAAGCCGAGTTCGTCGGTCTCGCCGATGATGCCGGGTTTCGTACCGCCGCCGGCGACCCAGAGCGTGAAGGCGTCGATGTGGTGATCGCGGCCAATGGTCGCGCGCACTTCGCCCATCGGGGTGCGGCCAAATTCGCCACCCCAGACCACCAGCGTGTCCTCCAGCAGGCCGCGCTGCTTGAGATCGAGCACCAGCGCGGCGCTGGCTTGATCGGTCTCGCGGCAGAGCTTTTCGAAGTTCTCGTTGAGGTTTTCGCCGGGGCCGCCGTGGCTGTCCCAATTGGTGTGGTAGAGCTGCACGAAACGCACGCCGCGCTCGATAAGCCGGCGCGCGAGCAGGCAGTTGCGCGCATAGCCGGGCTCGGCGGGATCGCAGCCGTAGGCCGCCAGCGTGTCGGCGCTTTCCTTGGAAAGATCCATCAGCTCCGGCGCGCTGGTCTGCATGCGGTAGGCGGTTTCGTAGGCGTTGAGGCGCGTAAGAATTTCCGGGTCGCCGGTCTGATCGAGCCGCGCATGATTCAGCGCGGCGACCGTGTCGTAAAACTCGCGCTCGCGCTCGCGCGTCAGGCCGGCGGGGCTGCGCAGATTCAAAATCGGATCGCCCTTTCCGCGCAGCGGCACGCCTTGGAAGGAGGTGGGCAAAAAGCCGCTGCTCCACAGCGCCGCGCCGCCGCGCGGACCGCGCGGGCCGCTCTGCAACACCACAAAGCCGGGCAAATCGCGCGACGCGGAGCCGAGGCCGTACGTCGTCCACGCGCCGAAACTTGGCCGCCCCGGCGCCTGAAAGCCGGTATTCATGAAGAGCTTCGCGGGGCCGTGGTTGAAAACATCCGTCGTCATGCCGCGCAGCCACGTGACTTCATCCACAATCTTGCGGTGGTGCGGCAGCAGCTCGCTCAGCGACATGCCGCACTGGCCGTACTTGTCGAATTTGCGCGTGTTGCCGAGCAGCGTCTCGTTGCCTTTGAGAAACGCGAAACGTTTGCCGGACATGAGCGACGCCGGCGGCTTTTGCCCGGAGAGCTCGCGCAGCTTCGGCTTGTCCTCGAACAGCTCGAGCTGCGAAGGGCCGCCGGCCATGAACAGGTAGATGACGCGCTTCGCCTTCGCCGGCAGCGGCGCGGGCCGCTCCGACATCGGATTCGCCGGATCGATCTTCACCGTGGCCGCCGCGGAGGCCTCCGTGGCGAGCATCTCATTCAACGCCATGGTGCCGACGCCGAGCGCGCACTTGCCAAAGAAATGGCGGCGCGTGATGTCGAGGAGGTGCGCTTGCTGGAGGTGGGTGAGGTTCATGGCGTGGGCGAAAAGATGAAGACGTGAACGCGCGGGACGTAGTCTGGAGTGCGGTGCCTTGGCACCGCTTTGTGGGCCGAGGCAGCTTGCTGCCTGCGGAGGGAACGGTTGCCGAAGTTCGCTTGGCTTTCCCCACCGCACGCGGCAAGCCGCGTCATACCACAGAGCGGTGCCAAGGCACCGCACTCCAGACTGCGCCCCGCGGAAAGCTCGGTTGTCGAAAGCTTGGCGATCATTCCCGTGTGATGAAATTATCCGTGTTCAGCAGCACGCGCGCGGCGCAGAGGAGCGCGGCGCCTTCGGCGGGTGGCAGGGCGCCGACGGGGCGCGGGGCAAGCGCTTTCGCGGCCTCGGCGTCGGCGGCGAATTGCTGCGCTTGTTGTTCCGTGTAGGCGCGCAGCACGCTCAATTCCTTGTCGCTCGGCTCGCGGCAGACCGTCAGTTGGAAGCCGAGTTTCAGCCGCGCATCCAGATCCCCAGCGCCTTTCGCGAGGCGGTTCGCGAGGCCCTCGGCGATCTCGAGAAAGGCCGCATCGTTGGCGAGCGTGAGCGATTGCAACGGGGTATCGCTGCGCGCGCGGCGGGTGCAGGTGGTCTGCATGTCGGGCACGTCGAACGTGCCGAGGAGCGGGTAGGCCGAGCTGCGGTAAAACACCGTGTACATGCCGCGCCGGAAACGCGCCGGCGCCGGGCTCGGCTTCCACGCTTTCGCGGTCTGGGTGAAGGCGTAAACGCCCTCGGGCTGCGGCGGGCGCACGCCGGGGCCGCCAACCGTCGCATCCAGCAAGCCGCTGGCGCCCAGCGCAGCGTCGCGGATGATCTCCGCCTCCACGCGCAGCCGCTCCTGCCGGGCGAGCAACACGTTGCGCGCGTCCTTTTCCGCGAGATCCGGCCGCGCTTCCGACGATTGCCGGTAGGTGGCGCTCGTCACGATGAGCCGGTGCAGTTTTTTGCAGCTCCAGCCATTTCGCACGAACTCGCGCGCGAGCCAGTCGAGCAGCTCCGGGTGCGACGGGCCCGAGCCTTGGGAGCCAAAGTCTTCGTCTGTTTCTACAATCCCTCTGCCGAAATACTTGGCCCACACGCGATTTACGGCCACGCGCGGCGTGACTGGATTTTCCGGGCTCACCAGCCAGCGCGCGAGGTCGAGCCGGTTTTTCATCGGGCCGGGCGGCTGATGGAAACTCGCGCTCACCGCGTGCAGCACGCCGGGCTGGAGCGGGCCGAGCGTTTTATCGGGACGCAGAAAATCTCCACGCTGGAAGAGATAGGTCTCCCGCGGCTTCGGCAGATCGCTCATCACCATCACGTCGGCGTTGTCGGCATCGGCACGCTGGCGGGCGCCTTTGCCTTTCGTCTTCGGCCGCACTTTTTCGTACGCCGCGTTCACCCGCTCCGCCTGCCCGGGGCCGACGCGCGCCGAGGGCGGCACGCGCAGGGCGGCGAGGAGTTCGGGATCAAAGGCCGCCTTGGGCGGAGCGGGCACCGTCTCGGAGAGATCGAATGTAAAACGGCCGATGAGATAGCGCTCATTCATCTCGTGATGCAGCTTCACGGTGATCGCTTTGGCCGGCGCGACGATGGGCGTTTTTAAAATGAACACCGCCTCGTGCGGCGCATTCAGCTTGGCGCCGGGCGCGCTGCCTTTGCCGGTGCCGATCGCCCAGCCCGTGTGTGTCTTGCCGTCGATCGCGGCGTTGACCGGATAGCCCGGCTGTTCGTGATCGGCAAAGGCCACGGCGATGGGCTGGGGCTCGTCGCCGAGCGACACCTCGAATTGCGTGAGGACAAAATTCCCATTGTTGGCCCAGCCGGGTCCTTTGTTGGGCAGCGAATCGTCGGTGAGCACGCGCAGCCGAATCGCCGCGATCTTCGGCAGGCCCGCCTGCATCGTCACGCGATACGTGTCATTCGCCGAGCCCTGGCCATCGGTGAGCAGCGAGCCGTCGGGCAACTGGCGGATCCCCGAGTTGCTCTCGCTGTCGAATTCCAGATAGCGCGCGGGCACCCATTTGGCCGGCTGGCCTGCGGTCACGGCGAGCATTTCCAGCCGCGCGCGTTCCTGCTGCTCCCAATCGTCGCGCTCTTTGTCGTCGTTTTCCACGATGACCGCGCCTTTGGTGCCGCCAAACATTTCGCCCCGCACCACGGGAACCGTCGCGCCCTTGTTGTTCACGTCCCCGCCCGAATTGAAAAACGCGAACATCTCATAGTACTCGCGCTGCGCGATGGGATCGAATTTGTGCGAGTGGCACTGCGCGCAGCCCACGGTGAGCCCCAGCCACACGGTGCCGGTGGTATTCACGCGGTCGATGCAGGCCTCCACGCGGAACTGCTCCGGATTGCTGCCGCCCTCTTCGTTGATGAGCGTGTTGCGATGAAAGCCCGTGGCCACGAGCTGTGCTTTCGTCGGCGACGGCAGCAGATCACCGGCGAGTTGCTCGATGGTAAATTGGTCGAACGGCATGTCGTCGTTCAACGCGCGGATCACCCAATCGCGGTACGGCCACATCGCGCGCTCGCTGTCGATGGAGTAGCCGTTGGAATCCGCGTAGCGCGCCTGATCCAGCCAATGCCGCCCCCAGCGCTCGCCGTAATGCGGCGAGGCGAGCAGGCGATCCACGAGCTTTTCATACGCGTCGGGCGCGGGATCTTTCACAAACGCTGAGACTTCGTCCGGCGTGGGCAGCAGGCCCGTGAGATCGAGGTAGACGCGGCGGCAAAGCGTCACGCGGTCCGCCTCCGGCGAAGGCGCGATGCCCTCGCTCTCCAGCCGCGCGAGAATGAACGGATCGATCCCATTGCGCACCCACTTCGCATCCTTCACCGGAGGCGGCGGCGTGCTGGCGAGCGGCAGAAAGGCCCAGTGCCCCTCGTACTCCGCGCCCTGCTCGATCCATTTCCGCAACACCGCCGCATCGCGCGCGCTCAGCCGCGGCTTCTTCGATTTCGGCGGCGGCATCACCTCGTCGCTGTCGGTCGACGTGATGCGCGCGAGCAGCTCGCTATCCGCGGGCTTGCCCGGCACCACGGCGTGCGTGCCTTCGAGATCCGCCATCGCGCCCTCCTTCGTATCCAGCCGCAGCTTGGCCTCGCGGTGCTTTTCGTCGGGGCCGTGGCAGTAAAAGCAATTGGAAAGCAGCGGCCGCACGTCGCGGTTGAACTGCACCTTGTCCGGGATCGGCGCCTCCGCGCCCATGGCGGGGCCGAGTCCAAGGACGGCGGCAACCGCCGGAAGGATCGGCGCCAGACGCAGGTAAAGGTGGGAGAGGAGCATTCTTATCCTCCTATTGCGCCGCGGCGATGGAATCTCACGGAATTATTTTGGAAATTTGCATCCGCTCGAAAAACGCGGGCAGCAGTCTGGAGTGCGGTGCCGTGGCACCGCTTTGTGGAAGGGCGCGGCTTGCCGCGTGCGGTAGGGAGCGACTTTCGCGTTCGGTTCGTTCTCCATCCCGCGCAGCAAGCTGCGCCCTCCAGAGCGGCGTCATGCCGCCGCACTCCAGACTGCTGCCCGCGAGAGACTTCATTTTTTTCCAAAATCTCCGTGTGAGATTTCGCCGAATCGGCGCAATACCCTCGGAAGATGCCCGATTTCACGCCACTTCAGGATGCGATCGATGCCGTGCTGCGCGGCACCCCGGATGCCTTCCTCGCGGTCGTGCGGGCGCAGGGCCCGCCGCTGCGCGCGTTTCTCGCCAGCCAGATTTTCCACCTCGATGACGTGGACGATCTCGCGCAGGAGATCTTCATCGCGGCGTACCGCAGCCTGCACACTTTCCGCCGCGGCGAGGACTTCGGCGCGTGGCTGCGCGGCATCGCGCGGCACAAGCTCGCGCGTTACTTCGAGCAAACGAGCCGGCGCTCCACGGCGATGAAAAGCTTCCACGAGGATGCCATCCATCTGCTGAACGACGAACTCGAAGCCGCCGCGGCGCGGACCCGCGCCGAGCATCTGCAAGCCATGCTGCGCTGCATCGGCAAGCTCGGCGAGCGCCTGCGCCACGTGGTGCGGTCCCTTCTCGATGGCGGCAAGGCCGCGGCGCTGGCGAAGGAACTGAACACCACGCCGGGCGCCATCTACCAGCTGCAATACCGCGCGCTGCAAACCCTGCGCGAATGCACCACGAAGGAGCTGACCCATGGAAGCTGATCTGCGCGATGCCCTCACCGCCTGGCAGGGCGGCGAACTGCCTCCGGGCCGCTCCGACGAGTTGCTCGCCCGCTTGCGCGACGATGCGGATTTCCGCCGCGCTTTCGCCGAGAAAGTGTGGACGCTCTCGCTCACGCGCATCGCGCAGGCGCCGGCTCCGCGCTGGCTCACGCTCTATGAAGAGCTCGGTCTTTCCTCCACCACGCTCGACGCCACGGACGAAATCACCGCCGCCGATGAGGCGCTGATGGCGCAGATTCGCCGCGAGCCCGCGCCCTTTGTTGCCGCCGGCTGGCGCCGCGCCGCATACGGCTGGATGGCCGCCGCCGCGGCGCTCGCCCTCACCGTGTGGGGCATTCTTTCGTGGCGCCCCGGCGCTGGGCCGCAGCCCGCGGCGGCCATCACCGCGCCGGCTCCGCTGGCGGTCGTCGTGCAGACGGATCATGCCGTGTGGGAGCGCGCGAAAGGAACGGAGATCGCCGTGGGCAGCCCGCTCCAGGCCGGGCCGCTGCGGCTCGTGTCCGGACGCGCGAGCGTGATGTTTACCAGCGGCGCGTTACTCGATTTCGAGGGGCCCGCCGATCTCGAGCTCGTCGCCGTGGATCGCGTGCTCTGCCGTGGCGGGCGCCTGCACACGCGCGTGCCGCACGATGCCAGCGGCTTTTGCGTGGAGACGCCGCGGGGCACTGTGACCGACCTCGGCACGGAGCTGGGCATCTCCGTTTCCAAGGATGGCCAGACGCATGTCGCCGTGTTCGAGGGCGAAGCCGAAGTCTCGCTGCAAATTCCCGGGCAGGAGGGTATCCGCACCGCGTTGCTAAAAGAGCGGCAGACCGCCGCGCTGGTGCCCGAGACCGGCGAGATTCGCACCGAGACCTCGGAAGGTTTTTTGAACGCCGCCGATCTCCACTTTGCTCCGCTGGCCCTGCCGCCGCGCTACGCGGAAACCATCGCCGCCGCGAAGCCGCAGCAGTACTGGAGGCTCGATCGCGTGGCGAATGGCCTCGTGCCGAATGAAGTGCCCGGTGCGGCGCCGCTCCGGCTCGCCGGCGGCGCGGCCATTCTCCCCGATGAATCCGGGCGGGCGACCGCCTCCTTTCCCGGCAAGACCAACCGCGGCGCGCTCTACCTCGACGGATCGTGGACGAAGCCGGCGCGCGGCCAGGCCATCGAGCTGTGGTTCGCCACCAACAGCACCGAGCAAATGGCCATCATCGCGCTCACGGCGGCGGGCGCCCCGGGGAATCATCTCGCCCTGCTCGAACTCGGCTCCCGCCGCCCGGGCCGGGCCACCGAGCCGGGCGTGGTGCGCTATCTCCTGCGCTGGCCCGTCGGCGCCCGCGGCGGCATGAACATTTTTTCCGCGCCCCGCGCCTTTCCTTATCAATGGCATCACCTCGTGGCGCAGCAGGCCGACGGCGAACTGGAGCTCTTCATCGATGGCGAACGCGCCGGCACCGCGCTCGCCGACAAGTTCCCGCCGGAAGTCGCATGCGCGCTGCAATTCGGCTGCCTGGAGTTTCACCCGGGCGGCGACCCGGCGAAGCTGGAGCGGCCATTTTCCGGCCGGATGGCGGAGATTGCGATTTACGATCGGGTGCTCACGGCGGAGGAGATTCGACAGCATGCGGGGATGCTGCGGGGGAAATAGGCAGCGCGTAGCTGCGGCCGGGAGGCCGCAGACTGCAAGCTCCCGCTTGCAGCTACGGGCACTGCGCATGCTTCCTCGCCCCCTTTTCTGGCAGAAGCGTTCACCGTTCGTTATCCCGACAGCGTTCCCGATCGCTGTGCAGACGTAGCTGCAAGCGGGAGCTTGCAGTCTGCGACTTTCCGGTCGCAGCTACGCGGTTTTTCGTTCTGACCACGCGTTCCTACTTTTTCGGCTCTGCGGTAGCGGGTGCCGCCGGCGTGGCCGGGGGCGGCGGCAGTTGCGGCGGCAGCGCCGCTTTGTTCTTCGCCCAGTCCGGATTCGGTTGCGCTTCCCAGATCTTCAAATGGCGCACCGCGCCTTCGCAATTGGAGACGAACATAATGCTGTGTTTGTCCGAGGCGATGAGCGGATGTTTCCCGGTGAGGCTCACGCCATTCAGCGTGCCCACCATTTCGTCGCCGAGAATCTCGAACACCACCGTCTGCCATTCGCCGAGCTTGAGGTGCGTCTTGGAAATGCCGAGCGGCTCGGCTTGGTCCGGCCCGGCGTGATCGTTGTCGTCCTTTTGGATCCGCATGCCGTTTTCATCGAGCATGATGCTGCACACATAGTCCTTTGCATCGGTGGTGCGCACGGCGAAGGCGCGGCGGGCGCGGTCATTGAGCGGCACATCGTGCATGCGGATTTCGCATTGGATCACTGCGTCCTTGAAATCGAAGCCGTACGACGCTGTCGCCGGATGTTTGCTCTCGGGATTCTCCACGCCGCGGAAGGTGCCCTCCACGAGATCCCAGTGTCCGCCGCGCTGCTCCACGTTGAAGCGCCAGCCGTGAAAACCGCTGGCAAAGCGCGCCGTGCTGCCCTCCACCGGCGGCAGCGGCTTGGAAAAATCTTCGCTGAGGATGAGCTTGCCCGGCTTGGTCATGAGCGTCACCGGCGGCGCATCAGCAGCGAACGCGGCGAAAGAGGTGAAAGCGAATGCGGCGGCGAAGGAGAGAATAGATTTCATGAGATCGGCAGGGGAACCAATTCCGCAGGAGCAAAAATCCTAGGAGCGGCCCGCGCTTGCACGCCGTCTTGCCTTTGGCACGCCTCTTTCTCTACACACCCACTGCGTCCGCGCGGCGTCTCCGACCTTGCCGAATAAATCCGCCGGGCCGCAGTCCAACGCACCAATACCTCTGCACTTGATCATGAAGACCCACTCCACCATCGCCGTGCTCCTCGCGGCGTTCGCCTTCCTCCTCATCCCCGCCGGTCCCGCGCGTGCCCAAGGCACTCCGCAGGAAGCAGCCGACATGCTGCACGCCCTCAATATCCAAATCGGCCAGGCCCAGCGGGCGGGCGATCTGGAGCGGGTGAAGCTCCTGCAAAACCGCTACATGGACATCCAGAAAACGTGGGGTGTCCGGCCCAGCCAGGGAGCGCGCCCCGAGCCGCGCGTGCCGGTGAGCACGGCGTGGAGCGACGTGAAAAAGGGCGACGGCAAAATCACCGGCTACAAAGGTGGCAAGATTCGCGTGCGCAGCGCTGCCGTGAGCATCGCCGCTTTCTGGGATCCCTTCCACAAGCCGAACCCCGGCGGCAAAGGCGCCGTGCTGAAATTCACCACGGAAGATGGCCGCGCCTTCACCTACTCCGGCACCTGGGCCTGGCGCGGCAAGCTGACCGTCTCGCTCAAAGTCGGCGACGGCGAAGGCGGCTTTTACAACGGCAGCCTGAACATGGACAACGAAGGCATCTCGACGATCAGCCTCGTGGGCTACGGCGAAGCCGAAGGCTACAACGTGAGTTTCTCGCACTAAGCAGCGCCAGAAAAGTCGGGACGGTCCTGGGAGCGCCGCCCTTCGGGCGGCATCGAACCATCGCGCGAAGCGCCATTCTTTTTCGCGCCGTTCGATCTCGAACCGACGCGACCGGCAATTTTTTGGAACGATTCAAATAGAATATAGTCGTCTGAATGCCGCCCCCGGAGCGGCGGGGCGTTGAACGTGGGACCGGTTTTCAACCGGCCGTGGGCGAGCGCAGCGAGGCGGGAGGCAGAAGCGCGACTGTGTCTCAAACCGTCGCAGCCTTGGCGGAAGTTGCTGTGGCTGGTCCGGGACCCTGCCATACTCCTGCTGCCGCCCGCTTTCTTCAGCGTCTCCGTACGGATGCGAGTGTAAGACCCCCACCTCGCTGCGCTCGCCCTGCGACCGGTTGAAAACCGGTCCCACGTTCACCTCCCCGCCACCTCGGGGCCGTCATTCCGGTGGCTGCACTTTCCTTGAAGCTGCTCTCCATGAATTGGCGCTTCGCGCTATGGATTGAAGCCGCCCGAAGGGCGGCGCTCCCGGGACCTGCCCGCGCTGGCGGAGCCGGCCCCTGAAAAAATGGAAAAGCGCCGCACCCTTGCGGATGCGGCGCTTTGGATTCGCTGTGGTTGGTCAGCGAAATTTACTTGGCCTTCTTCGCGGCGTGCGCCGGAGCGGCGGCGAATTCGTCCTTGGAGATCTTGCCGTCGCCGTCCTTGTCCCGCTTGGTGAAAGCGGCTTCGGCCTTGGCGGCGTCCTTGGCGCCCGCGGTGAATTCTTCCTTCGAGAGGAAGCCGTCGTTGTTGGTGTCCTTCTTGGTGAAGACGTCGCCCTTGGCTTCGGCTTTGCCTTCCGCCTTGGCGGGGGCTTTCTCGGCCGGCTTGGCTTCGTCGGCGGCTTGGGTGAAGGCGATGCTCACGGCGAAAGCCGCGGCGATGCTGAGGATGTTCTTCATATCGTGTGTCGTAGGTTTGAGTTTGTTCTTTGTGTGTCGCGCTCGCGGTTTTGGGGACCGTTTTCGCGTGGTAACGCTGTAGTGCTCACCCGGGGCACGCGCAAAAAACTTATTTTACAAAAAGTGCGTCGAAGCTGTCCTAAAAGGGGCAGGAAAGGCTGTGCCCGTGCCCCTTTCCGGGCCACCGTCCTGCACGCCTCCGCCCGCGTTTTCCCCCTGTTTCGTGCTAGGCGGCCGGCTGGGGCGGCTGCCCGGGCAATTGCACTTTCACCACCGGCAACGGATAGCGAATGATGAGCTGGTCATCCAGCAAAATCTCCACGTGGTAGTTGCCGTATTCCTTGAACTGGATGCCGCCAAACAGGTTCACGTTCGTGGCCATGACTTCCATGTCCTTCAGGGAAAAATTCACCGTGCTCTCGCCGAGGGGTTTTTCCGCGGGATCCAGGATCCGGGCCTTCTGCGTAAATTGCCCGATGCCATTGCACCAGCGCGTCCAGAGGCAGAGCTTGAGAAAACCGACGGGCACTTGCGGGGCGGGGACGCCATTGATCACGCCCACGAGCGTCTGCATGCCGGTGATTTCGCGCCGGATGTCTTCGCAAAGGACGGAGGCCTGGCAGTTGGGAAGGACGTATTTATCGAACACGCGGGAGATGTACTGGCGGACGGGTGGGGAGTCAATGGGAGGAGCGCAACGTCCAACGTCCAATGCGCAAGCGACGGGCGGAGGCGCCTCGTAGAAGCGGCTTCCAGCCGCTTTTGTGAACGTCCAACAAGCGGCTGGAAGCCGCTTCTACGTGCAGTCCCCGCCCGTCGCTTGCGCCTTGGACGTTGGATGTTGAGCGTTGGACGTTGGACGTTCGCGCGCCCCCAGGCGCGCCTACACTTTTCTTCCAAACTTCTTCTCCAGCTCCCCATAGCTCATCTGGATCATCGTCGGGCGGCCGTGGGGGCAGCAGTAGGGCAGTTCGCAGGCGAGCAGGTCCTGGATCAGCTTCACGCACTCCGGCTCGCGCAGGACGTCATTCGCTTTCACGGCATGGCGGCAGACGGTCTTGGCAATCATATCTTCGCCGAGGCGGAGCTTGGAGGTTTGCGTGGAGGTCTCGCGGAGCTCGTCGATGATGTCGCGCAGGAGCTGCGGCGGATCATCGGCGCGCAGGAATTGCGGGAGGGCGTCGATTTTAAACGTGCCGGCGCCGAAAGGTTCGAGGCCGATGCCGGCGCGCGAGAAAACCTCGAGGTGCTGCATCATCCAATCGGCGTCGCGCGGCGGGACTTGCAGCGTGATGGGCAGCAGCAGCCGCTGCGAGGGCACGCTCTGGCTTTCCATGCGGCGCTTCATTTCCTCGTAAAGGATGCGCTCATGCGCGGCGTGCTGATCGACCAGCACGAGGCCGGCGGCGTTTTCCATGAGGATGTAGAGTTTGCCGAGGATGCCGAGCAGTCTGAATTGACTCGCGCCTCCGCGCTCGCCCTGCGGGCTGCCTTCAGCAGTCTGTTTCGCTCCGCTCGGCTGCTGATTGTTGATCGCGGATGGCTGACCGCTGACTCCTGACTCCTGACTCCTCGGCGGCGGGGGCGCCGGCGGCAGCTCGAAAGGACTCGCCGTTTCCGCCTCCGGCGTGAAGCGCGTCGCCGGTGAAGCGTCGGGGCGGGCGGGGACCGCGGGCGGAAAACTGGCGAGGCGCCCCGATGGCGCGCGCTCGGGCTGGCGCGGCAACTCAGCCCAGTCGCGGCGAAGCGCGGTTTGCTCGGCCATGGGGATGAGCAGGGGCGTCTCGGCGGCGGGCGTGGCGGCGGGAGCGGCCGACGGCGCGGCGAAGGTGCGCGTCCAGGTTGCGCGATCGGTTTCGAGCGTGCGGCGGATGATGTCGACCAGCACTTCGCGGACGAGCATGGGATCGCGGAAGCGCACTTCGCGCTTCGCGGGATGCACGTTCACGTCGACGGCGGCGGGATCGAGATCGATGAAGAGGAACGTGACGGGGTGCTGCCCTTTCATCAGCGCCGTGTGGTAGCCCTCGCGCAGGCCGTAGTTGAGCGCGGCGTTTTCCACCGGGCGGCCATTGAGAAACACGATCTGCTGCTGGCGCGTGGAGCGGCTCACGCCGGCCTTGCCCACAAAGCCGCGCACGCGGATGCCGCCCACTTCTTCATCGGGCACCTCCAGCAATTCCGCCACCAGCGCGGCGCCCGTGAGATCGTGGATGCGCTCGCGCAGGCTCTGCCCGGGCGGAAGCTGATACACCAGCCGCTCATCGTTCAAAAACGTGAAGCCGATGTGCGGATGCCCGATCGCCTGCAAGTGCAGCACGTGCTCCACATGGCTGGCCTCGGTGTTTTCCGTGCGCAAAAATTTCCGCCGCGCGGGCAGATTGTAAAAGAGCGAGCGCACTTCGATCTGCGTGCCCTCGGGCTCGCCGCAGTCGCGCACGCTGTCGAGCTTGCCGCCATTCACGATGACCTCCGTGCCCGCCAGCGCGCCGCGCTCGCGCGTGGCCAGGCGAAAGCGCGAGACGCTCGCAATGCTCGGCAGCGCCTCGCCGCGGAAGCCCAGCGTGTGGATGGCCATGAGGTCGTCGCCCGTGCGGATCTTGCTCGTGGCATGCCGCTCCAGGCAGAGCAGCGCGTCATCGCGATCCATGCCCATGCCATTGTCCACGATGCGGATCGACGAGTTGCCGCCCTTGCGGACGAGCACCTCGATGCGCGTCGATTCCGCATCGATGGAATTTTCCACCAGCTCCTTCACCACGCTCGCCGGCCGCTCCACCACCTCACCCGCCGCCACCTGGCAGGCGACGGTTTCAGGCAGCAAGGCGATACGGGACATGCAGGACGGATAAACGTCCAACGCCCAACGCTCAACACCCAACATCCAATGGCGCAAGCGACGGGCGCTTTGTAGAAGCGGCATCCTGCCGCTTTGGAACGCCACACAAAAGCGGCTGGAAGCCGCTTCTACGGGCAGGCGCCGCCTGTCGCGTGCGCATTGGGTGTTCGGCGTTGGATGTTGGGTGTTGAGTGTTTCCCGTGCGCCGCTATGTTGCGCCCCCTTTTTTAACCAACCATCATGAGCCAACAGACCGCCATCACGCCCCGTCGCGACGAGAATTTTCCTGAGTGGTATCAGGAAGTCGTGCGCGCTGCGGACCTCGCGGAGAACTCCGACGTCCGCGGTTGCATGGTGATCAAGCCGTGGGGCTACGGCATGTGGGAGCGCATGCAGAGCGGGCTCGACGGCATGTTCAAGGCCACCGGGCACAAGAACGCGTACTTCCCGCTCTTCATCCCGCTCTCGTATCTCGCCAAGGAAGCGGAGCACGTGGAAGGCTTTGCCAAGGAATGCGCCGTGGTCACGCATCACCGCCTCGAAGCCGACGGCAAGGGCGGTCTGCGCCCCGCGCCCTCGGCGGAACTCACCGAGCCGCTCGTGATTCGGCCCACCAGCGAAACGATTATCGGCGCCACTTATGCCAAGTGGGTGCAGAGCTATCGCGACTTGCCCATCCTGATCAACCAATGGGCCAACGTGGTCCGCTGGGAGCTGCGCCCGCGCCTCTTTCTGCGCACCGCGGAATTCCTGTGGCAGGAAGGCCACACCGCGCATGAGACGAAAGAGGAAGCCATCGCCGAGACCGAGCAGATGCTCGAGGTCTATGCCACGTTTGCGCGCGACTGGCTGGCGCTGCCCGTTTTCACCGGCGAGAAAAGCGCGGGCGAGCGCTTCCCCGGCGCGGTGCAGACGCTGTGCATCGAGGCCATGGTGCAGGATCGCAAGGCCATCCAGGCCGGCACCTCGCATTTCCTCGGCCAGAATTTTGCCAAGGCCAGCGAGATTAAATTTGTCTCCCGCGACAACAAACCCGAGTACGCCTGGACCACGTCCTGGGGCGTGAGCACGCGGATGATCGGCACGGTGATCATGGCGCATGGCGACGACGACGGCGTGATTCTGCCGCCCCGCATCGCCCCCGCGCAGGTGGTCATCATCCCCGTCACGCCCAAGCCCGACACCCGCGACGCCGTCCTCGCCGCCTGCCACGCGCTCGCCGCGAAGCTGCGCGCCACGCTCTACGCAAATGAGCCCATCCGCGTGGAGATCGACGCCCGCGACCTCGGCGGCGGACAAAAGAGCTGGGAATGGATCAAGCGCGGCGTGCCCGTGCGCGTGGAGATCGGCCCGCGCGATCTCGAAAAAGGCACGCTCGCCGTCGCCCGCCGCGATCGCGGCCACAAAGAAAAAGCCTTTCCCACGACGGACGAATTCGTCGCCGGCATCGCCACGACGCTGCAGGAAATTCACGACACGCTCATGACGCGCGCTAAAGCGCTACGCGATGCGAACACGGTGAAAATCGACAGCAAGGAAGACTTCATCGCTTTCTTCACGCCGAAGAACAAGAACCAGCCCGAGATCCACGGCGGCTTCGCCTTCGCCCACTGGGACGGCACCGCCGAGACCGAGGCCGCGATCAAGGAAGAGCTGAAAGTGACCATCCGCTGCATCCCCTTCGATTCGCCGGAAGAAGACGGCCAATGCGTGTGGAGCGGCGCGCCCAGCAAAAAGCGCGTGCTCTTCGCGAAGAGCTACTAGAGCGGTTTCAATGAAGGTGTAGCCGCCGGAGGGACGAGCCCGTGATGGCGGGACGGTGAACGTGGGACCGGTTTTAACCGGTCGCAGGGCGAGCGCAGCGAGGCGGGGGCCTTGCGCCCCATTGGTGCGGAGACGCTGAAGAAAAGCGAGGCGCCGCGCTTCCGCCCTCCTCGCTGCGCTCGCCCACGACCGGTTGAAAACCGGTCCCACGTTCAC